>ERZ772945.76-NODE-76-length-73981-cov-5.351554_pt1 | contig 73981 bp, 67 predicted proteins | sample MGYA00511681_ERZ772945 | MGnify/ENA primary metagenome ERZ772945 (study PRJEB29015, sample SAMEA2737943) | human oral metagenome | biome: human oral; feature: human-associated habitat; material: dental | place: China | collected 2143 ...
CACCAGCTGAATCGTCTCCATGAGCTCTGCCGTCTCATTCGGATTCATGCCGGCCACCGGCTCATCGAGCAGTAAGAGCTTCGGCTCGGTCGCCAGGGCACGCGCAATCTCCAGTTTCCGCTGAGAACCGTAGGGCAGGTTTTTGGCTCTCGTATCCGCGAACTGTTCCAGATGAAATACTTCCAGCAACTCCGTCGCGCGGCGGTTCATCTCCTTCTCCTGTGCGCGAAACCGCGGCAGGCGAAGAATGCCCTCCAGGGTCGTGTACGGATAGTGGTTGTGGAGACCCGCCTTTACATTGTCAAGCACCGAGAGATTTGAGAAGAGCCGGATGTTCTGGAAGGTTCTCGCGATACCCGCCTGGTTGATTTCAATGATCGACTTGCCCGTCAGCTCCCTGCCGTCGAGGTGGATGCTGCCCTTGTCGGGGCGGTACACGCCGGTCAGGAGGTTGAAAATCGTCGTCTTGCCTGCGCCGTTCGGGCCGATCAGACCCGAGAGTTCATTCTCCTCCAGGGTGAGCGAGAAATTGTCGACCGCCTTCAGGCCGCCGAAGGAGATGCCGATATTTTTTACTTCTAACATTGCCATGGTATCGCCTCCTTAAGCCTGCTTGCCGGGTTTCCGGAAACCGGAGAAAAGCCGCTCCCGGTACTGAATGAACGAGGGTGCCGAAGTAAAGAGCATCATGAGAATCAGGACAACCGCATAAATCAGCATACGGAAGTCGCTGAGGCCGCGGAGCAGCTCGGGCAGCGCCGTCAGAACCACTGCGGCAATCACCGAACCGCGCATATTGCCGATGCCGCCCATCACGACAAAGACCAGAATCGCAATGGACATATTATAGCCGAAGTTCTTCGGCAGAGCCTGCAGCGTGCTCAGATTGTGCGCATAGAGCACACCGCCGACACCCGCGAGCGCCGCCGAAATCGTGAAGGCGAGGAGCTTATAGCGGGTCACATGGAGGCCGACCGACTCCGCCGCAATCTCGTTGTCGCGAATCGCCATGATAGCGCGCCCCGTGCGGGAGCGAATCAGATTCTGCACAATGAAGAGCGAGAGCAGCAGGAGGATGATGCCGGCAAGGAAGGTCGAGAGCCGCGGCGTGCCGGTAATCCCCTGCGCGCCCTTGATTAAAATCTTGCCGCCGGCTTCGAGCTTCAGCGCCGCCGTGTCTTTCAGCGAGACATGCACGCCCTTCGCATCCACGCCGAGATAGAGCGCGTTGATGATATTCTTCACAATCTCGCCGAACGCAAGTGTCACAATCGCGAGGTAGTCGCCCTGCAGCCGGAGCACCGGGATGCCGATCAGGAAGCCGCAGAAGGCCGCCACCGCCGCGCCGATCAGTACGGCGAGCACAAAATCGAGACCGCCCGGGAGCTTACCCGCCATCAGATTCGTAAAGAGCGCGGAGCTGAAGGCACCGACACACATGAAACCGGCGTGTCCGAGGGACAGTTCGCCCGAAATGCCGACCACCAGATTCAGGCTGACCGCGAGAATCGCATAGGTGCAGAGCGGCACCAAGAGGCCCTTGAAGAGGGAGCTCACCGCGCCGCCGTTTACCAGCACCTGCACAATCGCAAAGGCGAGAATCACAAGGCCGTAGGTGATGCAGTCGTTTATAAATGCTTTCTTTTCCGATGTTCTGTTCATATTACACCTTCTCTCTCATCTGTTTCCCGAGTATGCCGGTGGGCCGCACCACCAGAACCAGAATGAGCACCGAGAAAACAATGGCATCCGAGAGTTTGGAGGAGAGATATGCCTTCGAGAGGTTCTCGAGCACACCGAGCAGGAGGCCGCCGATTAACGCCCCCGGAATCGAGCCGATACCGCCGAGAACCGCCGCGACAAAGGCCTTGATACCGGGCATGGCGCCTGTGGTCGGCGTGAGGGTCGGATACGCCGAGCAGAGCAGCACGCCCGCAATCGCTGCGAGCGCCGAGCCGATGGCAAAGGTCAGGGCGACCGTCGCATTGACATTGATGCCCATCAGTGTCGCGGCGCCTCTGTCCTCCGCGACCGCGAGCATCGCCTGCCCCGCCCGGGTCTTATTGATGAAGCTGGTCAGCGCCACCATGATGATAAAGCAGACCGCAATCGCCGCGACCGTCTCGCCGGAAATGACCAGCTGGCCGTTTGCAAAGCTCATCGATTTGATCGGCACCACCGAGCGAAAGCTCTTCGGGTTAGCGCCGAAGATGAGCAACGCGAGGTTCTGCAACAGGTAGGAGACGCCGATTGCCGTAATCAAGACCGCGAGACTGTTCGCGCCGCGGAGCGGCTTGTAGGCGACCGCCTCGATGATGACGCCGAGCGCCGTGCAGAAAAGAACAGAGAGCAGCACAGCCGCGGATGCCGGCAGGTTCAGGGCTGTCATCGCCGTGAACGCGACATAGCCGCCGACCATGATGATATCGCCGTGTGCAAAGTTCAGCATCTTCGCGATGCCGTAGACCATCGTATATCCCAGCGCGATAATCGCATAGATGGAACCTAAGCTGATTCCGCTGAGCAAATAAGACAAAAATTTCATGACTGCTCTCCTTTATGATAAAGAAAGGGCTGCAAATTACGCAGCCCTTTCGCTCTTCTCTTCCGTATGCGCTCAGTTCTCGATCGACTGGTAAGCGCCGTCCTTGATCACGACTGCCTTCGGCTCCTTGGACGGCGAACCGTCCGCATTCCAGGTGATGGTACCGGTGAGGCCCTCGAGCTTGATCTCCGTCATCGCCTTCTCCATTGCCGTGCCGAGTTCTTCCACCGACATCGACGGGTTCAGATTTGCCTTCTCCGCCGCTGCCTTAATTGCATACATACCGTCGTAGGTATCCGCCGCGAACTGAATCGGAACCTCCTTGAAACGCTCCTTGTACGCCGCGACAAACTTCTGGGTCTTCTCATCCTTCGCATCCGCGGAGAACGGCGTCAGAAGCATGAGGCCCTCTGCGAGCGACTTGTCGAAGCCCTCGAGGTTCAGGATACCGTCCATGCCGTCACAGCCGAAGAAAATCGGGCTGTAACCCATGTCCTTGCTCTGCTTCAGAACAAGTGCCGCCTCGGTGTAGTAGAATGGCAGGAAGACAAGCTCTGCACCCGCGTTGCGGATGTTCTGGAGCTGGATGTTGAAGTCGGTCTTATTGTCCGCCGTGAACTGCTTGTCCGCGACAACCTGGAGACCGTTCTTCTCGGCATTTGCGACGAAACTGTCGTGAATACCGCTCGAGTAAACATCGGAGGAATCGTAGAGAATACCGATCTTCGTCGCAAGCTTGTGGCTGCCGATGTACTCAGCAGACTTCTCGCCCTGCTGCGGATCCGAGAAGCAGACCGCAAAGGTGTTGGAGTTTGCGATGCAGTCCGGTGCGGAACCCGACGGGGTCAGCTGGAACATGTTGTCCTTCACGGACTCGTTCGAAACCTGAATGCAGGGTGCGCTCGTCACCGTGCCGAGCAGCATCTGCATACCCCAGTCCTTCAGGTGGTTGTATGCGTTGACCGACTTCTCTGCGTCGTGCTCGTCGTCGTCGAACTCAATCTCGACCTTGTAGCCGTTGATGCCGCCGGCAGCATTGATCTCATCGACCGCAATCTGCTGCGCGTTCTTGCAGGCAAGACCGTAGACTGCCGCGCCGCCGGTCACCGGGCCGATGCCGCCGATTTTCCAGACCGCGCCGTCCTTACCGGCTTCGCTCTGTCCCTCTGCCTTGCTCTCACCGGCTGCCTTGGTCTCACCCGCCGCCTTGGTCTCGCTGCTCTTCTGCTGACCGCAGGCTGCAAGTCCGAAGACCATGGAAGCTGCTAATAATACAGATACTGCTTTTTTCATAACCTTTTCCCTCCCAAACAACATACCAAACAGATATGTCGAAGATTATAAAGAGCATATCTAGAGATGTCAACCGGCAGGGCGCAAAATATAGCGATTCAGCAGATTTGATATACACCGTTCCGGATAATAACGACTTTCGGTTCCTTTGACGGCGCGCCGTCCGCACTCCAGGTAATCGTTCCGGTCACACCCTGCAGCTGAATTTCGGTCATGGCCTGCTCCATTGCGCTGCCGATTTCCGAGACCGACATTGCGGGCGTGATATTTGCCTTCTCCGCCGCCGCCTTGATTGCATACATACCATCATAGGCATCGGCCGCGAACTGATCGGGCGTCTCGTGATATTTTTCGCGATACGCCTTCGTGAAGTGCTGTGTCGCCGCATCCTCCGCCTCCGCAGAGAACGGCGTGAGCAACATGAGCCCCTCGGCGAGCGACTTGTCAAACCCCTCGACATTCAGGATGCCGTCGATTGCATCACAGCCGAAAAAGGTCGGCTGATAGCCCATCGCATGACTCTGCTGTAACACGAGCGCAGCCTCCGTGTAGTAGAAGGGGATAAAGACCACATCCGCCCCCGCATTCCGGAGATTTTGCAGCTGAATGGTAAAATCGGTCTTATTGTCCGCCGTGAATTGTTCATCGGCGACAATCGAAAGACCGAGCTTCTTCGCATTCTCCGCAAAGCTGTCGCGGATTCCGCTCGAGTAGACATCGGACGCATCATACAGGATTCCGATTTTGGCTCCGTCCATGCGATTCTTCAGATAAGCTGCGGACTTTTCTCCCTGCTGTGCAGAGGAGAAACAGACCGCGAAGGAATTCGGATTCGCGATGCACTCGGGCGCCACGCCGCAGGGGGTCAACTGAAACAGATTGTCCTGTACCGACTCGTTCGAAACCTAAATGCAGGGACCGCTGGTCGGCGTGCCGAGCAACATCTGCATGCCCCAGTCTTTGAGTTCGTTGTAGGCATTCACGGACTTCTCGGCATCGTGCTCGTCATCATCATATTTCATCACGATCGGGTAGCCGTTGATGCCGCCGGCAGCGTTGATTTCTTCAACCGCGAGCTCCTGTGCGTTCCGGCAGGAGATGCCGTAGACGGCTGCGCTGCCGGTCACCGGGCCGATGCCACCGATCTTCCAGACAGTACCGGCTTCCGCCGTCGTACTGCCGTCTGTGCTCTCACCGCCGCTCTGCGTATTTCCGCAGGCCGCGAGACAAAGCGCCACCGAGACTGCCAAGGCAGTCGCAACCAGTCGTTTCATAGAGGCTCCTCCTTTTCAATTCATTGATGTGAATAATTTTGCACAGTATAGTCACATCGGATTGAATTGTCAAGAAAAGCTCCTCAATTATTTTGAATATTTATAAATGATTCCACTCCGCAATCGGATCCCGCTCCATGAGCATGCGCACCGCTTCCGCCGCCGGCAGCTCCGAGAAAAGCACGCGGTTCACAACATCCACAATCGGCATTTCGACCTGCTCCCGCTCGGCGAGCGCAAGCGCCGCCTTTGCGGAGTAAACGCCCTCCACAACCTGTCCGACTTCCCGCATGGCCTCTTCGACCGGCTTTCCCTGGCCGATCAGGATACCGGCTCTCCGGTTTCTCGAGTGCATGCTCGCGCAGGTCACAATCAGGTCGCCGATGCCGGTGAGACCCGCAAAGGTCTCCCAGTGCGCACCGATTTTCACGCCGAGACGCGCGGTCTCCGCGATGCCGCGCGTAATCAGCGCAGCCTTCGTGTTGTCGCCGTAGCCGAGACCGTCTGCGATGCCCGCCGCGAGCGCAATCACATTTTTGACCGCGCCGCCGAGCTCTATGCCCTTCACGTCGGTCGAGGTGTACACGCGGAACACGCGGTTCATAAAAAGCGCTTGCACCTGTTCCGCGACCGCACTGTCCGCCGCTCCCGCGACACAGGTCGTCGGAAGGCGTCTCGCGACCTCTTCCGCGTGGCTCGGTCCCGAGAGGCAGGCAACGACCGCATCCGGAATTTCTTCCTGTACCTCGTCGGTCTGGAAGAGCAGACTCTTCTCCTCAATGCCCTTTGCGACGCAGACGAGAAGCTGTCCTGCCTTCACATAGGGGCGCAGCTCTCGCGCGACGCCGCGCGTATAGACCGAAGCGGTCGCAAGGACAATCGCGTCCTGCCTCTCGCCCGCCTTTTTCATGTCGGACGTAAACTGCATCCCTGCCGGCAGCTCGAGGCCGCCGAGCGCGGACGATTTCCGCGTGCGGCGCAGTTCCTCCGTGTGCTCCGCAAAGGGAGACCAGAGCAGTACCTCGTAGCCGTTGTCCGAGAGCAACATGGCAAGCGCCGTACCCCAGGCGCCGGAACCCAGAACCGAAATCTTAGCCATTATTTTTTCACCTCCATGCCGCGCGTAAACAGATGTAACTGACTCTCTTCGCCGCGAAGAAGCCGCCCGATGTTCGCGCGGTGGCGGAAGATAGAGAGCAGGGGATTAAACAGGGCAAGAAGCAGAAACTCTGTCTGAAACGCCGCGCCGACCGGTAGCGCGTGCCGGAAAAAGAAAACCAGCGCGAGCACCAGTAACAGGAGCATCGACAGAATCGACGAGAGCGAGACATAGTGAAACAGATAGCAGGTCACAATGAAGAGGAGGCACCAGGCGAGTGCCAGTCTCCAGTCGAGCGCAATCAGCACGCCGACCGTGCTCGCGACCCCCTTGCCGCCGCGAAAGCCGAGATAAAACGGATAGTCATGCCCGAGCATCACGCCGGTCGCGGTCCAGAGCACCATGAGAAGCTGAAGCTCTGCCTGTCCCCGGAAAAAGTGGCGCGCGAGCACACAGGGAATTATCGCCTTGGCCGCATCGAGGAGCAGCACCAGAATTCCGGCTCCCGTGCCCATGACGCGAAGCGAATTGGTCGCGCCGGTCGAATGGCTGCCGTAGTTCCGGACATCCAGTCCCTTCGCTCTGCCGAGAAAATAACCACTCTGAAAACTACCGCAGAGATAGCCGATCAAAAGCCAGAGAAGTCTCTCCATAGGTCACTCCTTGTCCTTTCCCTGTCGCTCCCGGATAAAGAAGCGCAGCATGGTTCCGCGGAAACCGAAGGCCTCGCGGATGCGGTTCTCGAGATAGCGCTGGTAGGAGAAATGCATGAGTTCCTTGCTGTTCACGAAGAACACAAAGGTCGGCGGCTTCACCGCAACCTGGGACGCATAAAAAATCTTCAGGCGGTGTCCCTTGTCGGACGGCGGCTGCTTCAAGACGGTCGCCTCGGTGATAATCTCGTTCAACACGCCCGTCCGGATGCGAAGCGTCTGCGAAGAGCGTATCATGTCGATCATCTCGAAGAGCTTGTTCATGCGCTGACCGGTCTCCGCGGAGACAAAGAGGAATTCGGCATAGCTCATAAACGAAAGCGTGTTCTTGATTTTGTCGGTGAACTCCTTCATGGTCTTATCCGTCTTTTCGACCAGATCCCACTTGTTCACGACAACCAGGATGCCCTTGCCCTTCTCGTGCGCGACACCGGCAATCTTGGCGTCCTGCTCGGTCACGCCCTCGCTCGCATCAATCACGAGCAGCACGACATCGGCCCGCTCGACCGCCGTCACCGTGCGGATAATCGAGTATCTCTCGATGTCCTCGTGAATTTTAGACTTTCGCCGTATGCCGGCCGTATCAATGAAGACATATTCCTGTCCGTCGTGTACCACGACCGTATCGATCGCGTCGCGCGTGGTGCCCGCAATGTCGGAGACAATCACGCGGTTCTCGCCGAGCAGGCGGTTGATAATCGAGCTCTTGCCCACATTCGGCTTGCCGATCAGTGCGACCTTCGGGCGCTCATCCTCTTCCGCTTCGCTCTCTTCGACCTGCGGGAAGTAGGCCTCGACAGCCTCTAAGAGATCGCCGATGCCGAGGCGGCTCGCCGCCGAGACCGGAATCGGGTCACCGCAGGCGAGATTGTAAAATTCATAGATATCATTCTGAAACTTGGTGAAACTATCCACTTTGTTGACCGCGAGCACGACCGGCTTCTTTGCGCGGCGCAACATATCGGCGACGCGGTCGTCGGCGTCGGTGACACCGGTGCGGACATCGGTGAGGAAGATGATTACATCCGCTGTCTCAATGGCAATCTCCGCCTGTTCCCGCATCGACACCAGCAGTTTATCCCGGGATTCCGGCTCGATACCGCCGGTGTCAATCAGCGTAAAGTCGCGATTTAACCAGGTGCAGTCCGCATAGATTCTGTCCCGAGTCACACCCGGAATATCTTTGACAATCGAAATCGGCTCTCCCGCAATGGCGTTGAAGAGCGAGGATTTGCCGGTATTGGGCCGCCCGACAATGGCGACAATCGGTTTACTCATAGCTTTCTCCTTTTTTTCAAAGCACAGGGGCGTTAGCCTTTGTGGAATTTCTCGGTTGCGAGCTCATAGGCGCTGCCGCCCCCCGTAAAGCGGTATTCCCTGTCATTGATTGCGTCCACAAGATCATCCCCGCCCATGCCGATGATCACGCAGCGAACACCGAGCTCCCGCTCAAGGTCTGCGCGCGTCATGTCGTCGAGCAGCACTTCCTCGCCGCTCCGGAACACACACTGCGGGAGCAAGAGGCGGTCGCCGAGCGGCTTCCCCCCGAGACCGTCCAGAATATCACGCCCGGTAAGTAACCCTGTCACCGTGATCTTCTCGCCGAAGAAATGATTCTCCAGCGGGTAGAACAAAATCTTTTTGGCGGGAAGTTTCTCCCCGATTCGCTTAAGCTCCCGCGCAAGACTCGGCGCGGCGAGGAGACCGCTGAAGGTACTCACGGTTTCCGTTTGCGCCGACGGCACCACCGCCGACAGCGCCTCTCCGATTTCCTCGTGTAAGAGGGTCAGCATACCGACGCCGTTTTCCAGCTGCGGATAGCCGTCGTAGCGCGAGGGCTCGGGGAGCGGCCTGCCCGCCGTCAGATAAAATTCATCCGACGCCTGGACAAAGTGAATCCCGCACTTTTCCATGGCGCGGCGCTGGATGTCTTCAATGATATCGATTGCGTTCGCGCAGTCCTCGGGCCCGAGGAGCTCTAACTTCTCTAACTTGTCGCGATAGTTTGTGAGACCGACCGGCACCACGGAGACCGACTGCATGAGCGGCGCATAGCGGAGCAAATCCGTCAGGGTGCGCTTTAACTCTTCGCCGTCGTTATAGCCCTTGCAGAGCACAATCTGCCCGTTCATCTGAATGCCCGCCTCGAAGAGCTTATCGAGGTAGCGCAATTTTTCGCCCGCAAAGCGATTTTTCAGCATGCGGACGCGGAGCGAGGGGTTGGTCGTATGCACAGAGATATTAATCGGTTCCAGGCGATATTGAATGATGTGTTGAATATCCGCCTCTTTCATATTGGTGAGCGTCACATAGTTGCCCTGCAGGAAACTGAGGCGCGAATCATCATCCTTAAAATAAAGCGTATCCCGCATTCCGCCCGGCATCTGGTCGATAAAGCAGAAGATGCAGCCGTTTGAGCAGGAGCGATATTCACTCATCAGACCGTTCTCAAAGACCAGCCCCGGGTCCTCGCCGCCGTTCTCGATCTCGTACTCCCACTCCTCGCCGTCCGGCTTCAGAACGAGCAGGGTGATGACTTCCGCACTCACCTGATAGCGGTAGTCAAAGACATCGGCGACCGTTTTTCCGTTTACTTCCAAGAGGCGGTCTCCCGCCGCGATTTCCAATTCCGCCGCCGCACTTCCCGGCTCTACGGCAGCAATGAAATGTCCCTTGTTTTCCGCCACAATCAACTCCTTTACTTTCTCGCATTTTACATGAATTATGAACGCTTTGCAACGCAGCCTTGCGGCAGGGAAACGAAAATGCTATGATTTAAAAAATATGCCATGTCTCTGACAGACCCAGCTGTTTTTTAGAAGGAGAACGAAGAAAGATGTCCAATCAGTCCACCGAAAACAATCGTCTTCCCGTTGCGCCGCTCAAAATCGCAGCGCTCGAGAGCTGCCGCGATCTCGCGGAAAAAGTCAACGCTCACCTCGTGCGGATGCGCGCTTCGGGCACGGAAGCGACCGATGAGCGCCGCCGCTCCCTGCACTACCGCGGCTATGACGCCGATTCCTATCTCCTCTCCATCAACTGCCCCCGTTTCGGCACCGGTGAAGGCAAGGGCGTCATCAATGAGTCCGTGCGCGGCGCCGATCTCTTTGTGATGGTCGATGTCACCAACTACTCTCTGACCTATAAGGTGGACGGCAATGAGAACCACATGTCGCCGGACGACCACTTCCAGGATTTAAAGCGCATCATCGCGGCGGGCGGCGCGGCGGCGCACCGCGTGAATGTGATTATGCCCTTCCTCTACGAGGGCCGTCAGCACAGAAGAACCAAGCGGGAGTCTTTAGACTGCGCCTACATGCTGACCGAACTCGCAAACATGGGCATCGAGAACTTCATCACCTTCGACGCACATGACCCGCGCGTCCAGAATGCGACCCCGCTCTCCGGCTTTGACAACTTCATGCCGACCTACCAGTTCATCAAGACCTGCTTCCTGAACATTCCGGATATGAAGGCGGACAAGGATCACCTGATGATTATCAGCCCGGACGAGGGCGCAATGGACCGCGCAATCTATATTTCGAACATTCTCGGCGTCGACATCGGCATGTTCTACAAGCGCCGTGACTACTCGAAGGTCGTCGACGGCCGCAATCCGATTGTGGCCCACGAGTTCCTCGGCGCGAGCGTGAAGGACAAAGATGTGCTGATCATCGACGATATGATTTCCTCCGGCGAGAGCATGATGGACACCGCGAAGAATCTGAAAGACCGCGGCTGCAAGCGCGTCATTGTCTGCGCAACCTTCGGTCTCTTCACAAACGGTGTGAAGAGCTTCCGCGAGAAGTACGATGCCGGCATCATCGACTATGTCTGCACGACAAACTTAAACTACCGGAGACCTGAGCTCCTCGAGGAGCCCTGGTACCTCGAGGCGGATATGAGTCCCTATCTCGCCTACATCATCGACAGTCTGAACGCCGACGCCTCCTCGGGCGACAAGCTCTCTTCGACGCGAAAGATTCAGGACTTCTTAAAGAACCTGCAGAACGAGGAATACCAGTACTTCGGCTCTGTCATCGAATAAACCCACAGAAAGCGGGAGCGCGGCTTTTGCCGCGCTCCCGCTTTCTGTCTCTGTATGCTGTTTCGTCGGACCGTTCGCCTCTCGCTACGCGTTTCCTCCCTCTTCCGCCTCGCTTCGAATGTGCCCTGCGGCGATGTGCCGCTGCAATATCTCATCCGTAACCCGGAAGAGTTCCGCCGAGCCGAGAGAGGTGCGGCGCTGCCTGCCGTAAACCTGGGAGGCCGTGACCGCGTGCTCTTTCCAGTCGCCGCCGTCATTGCTGTCGTTTAAGAGGAGCGGCTGGAGATTGTCCATGGCGCGCGCAAAGCGGGCATCGGCGCTCTCTCCGGCGTCAAACTCCGCAAAGAGCGCCCGGAACTCGCCCGCCTGATCCTCGGGCAACAGTCCGAAAATACGCTCCGCGGCTGCCGCCTCTCTGGCAGCCTGGCTTTCTTTTGCCGCCTCGTCGTAGGCATAGGTATCGCCGGCATCGATTTCGACCACATCGTGCAGAAGGCACATCAGCATGACCCGCGCAATGTCGACCGGTTCATTCGCATACTCGCGGAGCAGATAGGCCATCAGCGCCATGTGCCACGCATGCTCGGCATCGTTCTCGCGTCGCCCGTGTCCCGTCAAGTGGGTCTGCCGGAGTACATTTTTCTCTTTGTCCAGCTCGAGCGCAAAGGCAAGCTGACACCCAAGGCGCTCGTTCATCGTGTCTCTCCCGGCCGCGGCGATGCGGAATCCGCTATGCCGATGAAAGCGGCGTTTAAGCCGCGCTTCGGCCCTTGGGCGCGGTGCGAAAACAGGCGCTTTGCATTCCGGTAGGTGCAGACGCCGCTGTCAAAAATTTCCTGTACGCCCGCGTGCTCGAGGAGAAGGCGGTTTGCGAGCGCAAGATCCAGCTGCCAATGCCGCGCGCCGTCCTCCCCGGTGTGCGGCGCCGTGAAAATCTTTTCGATGTCCCGCTCGGGGAAGGTCGCCGCAAACTGAATCCGCACGGCCTCGCTCGTCTCATAGCAGGCCGCCGAAATGCCCGGACCTATGCCCGCAATCACATCCGAAGGTCTGGTTCCGTAGGCCTCCTGCATCTTCTCGAGACCGTAGAGCGCAATGCGATCCACCGTGCCGCGCCAGCCCGCGTGCAGCAGGGCAACCGCCTGGTGCGCGGGATCGTAGAGATAGAGCGGCAGGCAGTCCGCGTGGTAGGTCACCAGCGTGATGCCCGGCACATTGGTCATAATCCCGTCGACATTGTCATAGGGGCGCGGAAAGCGGACACCCGCGCCGCGCTCGGCCATCGTAATTTCTCTGATATTGGTCGTGTGCGTCTGTTTTGCGACGGTCAGAGAGTCGTAGCTCACGCCGAGCGCCGCGGCCATGCGGCGGTAATTTTCTCGCACATGCTCCGGGTCGTCGCCGCGGTCAAACGAAAAATTCATGGTTCCGAGATAGTCCTCGCTCACGCCGCCCTGCCGGGTTGAAAAGCCGTGGCGGAGTTTCGGATAGGCCCGAAAGGCCGGAAAATAGAGATAGCTGAGCTCGCCTACCTCGGCTACCTCCATCTGATGCCCTGTCTCAAACTGCCAGGGGGGAAGCTGATAGTCTGCCATGCGATACACTCCTTTCCTTTGCCTCCACTGTACACCTATGCGCGCCGGGCGTCCACTGTGAACTAGAGTCTTGTCTCCCGAAACGCATCCCGAAGCCAGGTCAGCTCCTCGCCGAGTATTCCGACGGCGTCAAAGCGCACCGGCGTGTTCTCGGGTAAGTGTTGCCGATAGAGGTACTGCCGCGCCGCGAGAAAGAGCCGCCGCCGCTTCCCGCTGTCGATGGCGGAAAACGGGCTCCCGTCTTTTTTGCTGCTGCGGTACTTGACCTCAAAGAAAATGAGATACCTGCCGTCGCTGCCGATCAGATCAATCTCACCGCCCCGGCAGTAAAAGTTCCGGGCGAGAATCTCAATGCCCGCGGCACTGAGGTATGCCGCCGCCTTCTCCTCATACCGCGCGCCGATGTCGCGCGTACTTTGCCGCCTCATGCCTCCTCGCCGCCGAGTTCAAAGTGTGTGAGAAAGGTCTTCCGGTGCACCGGCGTCGCGCCGTATACACGCAGTGCTTCGATGTGTGCTGCCGTCCCGTAGCCCTTGTTCTTCGCAAAGCCGTAGGCCGGATAAAGGGCATCCAGACTGATTAAGAAGCGGTCCCTTGTGACCTTGGCAAGTACCGAGGCCGCCGCAATGCTGAGACTCTTTGCATCACCTTTCACAATGGGCAGCTGCGGAATCGCGACGCCGGGAATGGTCACGGCGTCGTTCAGACAAAAATCCGGCGGCGGCGACAATTTGCCTATGGCCTCCCGCATCGCCTCGTAGGTCGCCTGCAATATGTTGATTTCGTCAATCCGCGCCGGAGAGACGCTCCCGATGCCGTAGCTCACAGCCTTCGCGCAAATCTCATCAAAGAGTGCCTCGCGCCGTGCTTCCGAGAGTTTCTTCGAGTCATTCAGGAATAAAATTTCCGCGCCGGGCGGCAAAATCACGGCCGCCGCGACGACCGGCCCCGCGAGCGGTCCTCTTCCGGCTTCATCGATGCCGCAGATTGCCGCATAGCCTTTGGCAAGATATTCCTCCTCGTAGCACCGGAGGGCGGCAAGCCGCGCCTTCTCCGCCTCGAGCTTCTCACCCTTCAGCGTTCTGAGTGCCATCTGTCTTCTCCTCTGTCGGTGCCTCGAGAGAAATGCGCCCGAGTGCCCCGCTCCGGAATTCGTTAATTACGATTGCCGCCGCCTTTTCCGTATCCGCCGCGCCGCCGGCCCCTAAGCAACCGCGGCGTTCCGCAATCCGGCAGAGCATCTCCGCCGGGCTCTCTGTGCCGGTGAGCGCATAGCGCTCCGCTGCGCCCGCGAGTTTGCCGTTGGCCTGAAGAAAACCGAGCAGCGTCACGGCGAGCTCTGTCTTATCCACAATCATCTCGTTGATCGAGCCGAGGAAGGCTATCTTCTCGCCGATGGCAGGATCCTCAAACTTCGGCCAGAGTATGCCCGGCGTGTCGAGAAGCTCCACCGACTGATGAAAGCGAATCCACTGGTTTCCGCGCGTCACGCCGGGCTTATTGCCGGTCTTTGCGGAACTTCTGCCGGACAGCATATTGATGAGCGTTGACTTACCCACATTCGGGATGCCGGCGACCATCGCCCGGACCGGGCGGTTTAAAATGCCGCGTTTCCGGTCCCGTTCCCGCTTTGCCTCCGCCGCTGCGTCTATGGTGCGCATCAAAAGTTTCCGGTTGCCGCTGCCGCGCGCATCCATTGCGACGCAATGCGCGCCATCCGCCTGAAAGGCGCGCTGCCAGGCCGCCGTCGTCGCGGCATCGGCGAGATCCGCCTTGTTCAGCACAATTACGCGCTCCTTGCCCTGTCCGAGCCGCCGAATTTCCGGATTACCGCTCGAATACGGCGCTCTCGCGTCCAGAAGCTCAATCACCATGTCGACAATGCGCACATCGGTTTCCATCTCGCGGCGCGCCTTGGTCATATGCCCCGGATACCACTGTATATTCATCTCGTTTCCTCTTCTCAGCGAATGCGCCCCAGACTTCGCAGGGGCTGCATTCGGAACCATATTCTGCCGCGTATCATTTTCCGTGTGACATTGCCTATGCTCTCGGAGCGGGAATCCTCGCCCGACTCCAGATTGTCACTCAGCACAAAGTACTCATCTCTCCCGAGCGAAATGCTCTCGCCGACCCTTCCGGGACTCGAGACCTCTCCGAACTGCAGGTAAGCCGGGGTCTCCAAATGCCTTCCGTTCACATAGATCTTGCCGCCCCGGATCACAACACTCTCGCCCGGCAGCGCGACAATGCGCTTAATGTTGGTCTGTCCGCTGTCGCTCTTGAAGAGGACAATGTCAAAGCGCCTCGGCCCGAACAGCTTGAACCCGAAGCGATCCAGGAGCAGGCGGTCGCCGTCCTCCAAAGTCGGGCGCATGCTCTGGCCGTTGTTCACGACCTGAGTCCCGAAGGAATAGACAATAAACCACGCAAAGGCTATGACGGTGACAATCTCCACCAAGAGGCGGCATATACGCCGCAATAAGCTATCTTCCACTTCGTACGAAGGACGCATGAGATCTCCGTTCTATTCAAAAACAGGGCTGTGCCTGTTGTTCTTTTCAATGATCCGTTCATTTCGTGTATTGCATACTTTAGTATACCATGAGAAACATACCGCTATACTTACGATTCCATGAAGCCGACGCTGTTTTTTCGCAACAAAAAGGAAGAACCATCATTTTCCCTTGAAAGATGACAGTTCCCCCCTTGGTGTTCTGTATGAATTTTAGATGACCTCTTTGACCTTTGCAGCCTTGCCGGAGAGCTTTCTCAGGTAGTTGAGCTTTGCTCTTCTGACCTTACCGCGGCGGACCACATCCACCTGATCAACGAACGGCGAGCTGAACGGCCAGGTCTTCTCAACGCCGATGCCGTTCGAAATCTTGCGAACCGTAAAGGTCTTTCTGAGTCCGCCGTTCTGAATCTTCATGACGACGCCCTCGAACATCTGGACTCTCTCGCGGTTGCCCTCTTTGATCTTGTTGTGGACACGGACGGTGTCGCCAACCTCGAACTGACCCGGCACACGAATCTGCTCTGCTTCAATCTTCTCTAAAATCGGATTCTGTCTCATTTTCTTTTCCTCCTGCAACATTCGACGTTCTTGCGCGCAATCGTATGCCGCAGCGGAACATCTCTTCATAAACAGCTTTACCAGTCTAGCATAAACCGCCCGATTTCACAAGCGATTTTTCAGGATTCATCCGCACTTTGCTCCGCCTGTGCCTGCAAAAATTTACGATCCGCCTTGTTAAGCTCCACCTTGGCAAACAAATCCGGGCGGCGCTCCCTGGTTCGAAGCAGAGCCTGCTCCCGCCTCCACTGTGCGACTTTTTTGTGGTCGCCCGAGAGGAGAACCGGCGGCACACGGAGCCCCTCATAGACCTCCGGCCGTGTGTACTGCGGGTATTCGAGGAGATTGCCCTCAAAGGACTCAATCTCGCCGCTCTCTTGATTCGAGAGCACGCCCGGCACCATGCGGCTGATGGCATCGACCATGACCATGGCCGGGAGTTCCCCGCCGGTCAGCACATAATCGCCGATCGAATAGGGCTCGGCGCTAAGAAGCTCGAGGGCGCGCTCATCGACCCCCTCGTAGTGCCCGCAGAGAATCAGAAGAGTTTCCTCTGCCGCGAACATCTTGGCATCCGCCTGTGTGAACTGTCTGCCCTGCGGCGTCACATAGATGACCCGCGGTGCCTTCGGCAAATCCGCCGTCGCGCTGCGGTAACAGCGGAGAATCGGGTCTGCCTGCATGAGCATCCCCGCGCCGCCGCCGTAAGGCGCATCGTCCACATGGCCGTGCCGCTCGGTCGTATAGTCGCGGATATTCCGGATGTCAAACGAGATGAAGCCCCGTTCCTCCGCCCTGCCGAGGATGCTGGTCGAGAGTCCCTGCCGTATCATGTCCGGAAACAGTGTCAGTACGGTAAAGCGCATCAGAGCAGCCCCTCCATGAGATGCACCTTCAAAAAGCCCTCTTCCGGATTCACCTCGAGAATACAGTCCTTGATATAGGGGAGCAGTAACTCCTCTCCGTTTTTCCGCTGCACCGTCACGACTTCGTTGGCGCCGGTCGGCCATATCGCTTTGACCGTGCCGAGTGTCTCGCCCGCATCGGTAATCACCGGGAGTCCGATCAGATCCGCGACATAGAACTCGCCCTTCCGGAGCCGTATGCCCTCTTTCCGCGGCACCCAGAGCTCCATGCCGATGTATTTCCGGATTTCCTCCGGCGTATCAATTCCCTTAAATTTACAGATGGCCATGCGCTTAAAAAAATGGACCGAGCTGAGTTCCAAGAGAACTCCGTCCCGGTCCGTTTTTTCCCCGGTGCGCGTTGCACCTTTCAGGTGCAGTGCGCTCTCCGGGCTTTGCGCATGCACTTGTTTCAGCCTGCGAAAGCGTTCGGGCTCGTCGGAGGTCACAAAGACCTTCGCCTCACCGCGTATGCCGTGCACAGAGCTGATGACACCGATTCTAAACTTGTCTGTCACGCGCGTTCCTCACTTCTTTGTTTCAGTCAATGTCCAACAGGATGTGCTTTGACCGGCGAGCGGAAGCCGCTCTTAAGACAGTGCGAATGGATTTCGCAATCTTGCCGCCCTTGCCGATGACACGCCCCATGTCCGCCTCGGCGACCGAGAGTTTCAGCACAATCGCGTCCTCTCTCTCCTCCTCCGTGACACGGACTTCCTCCGGCCTGTCAACCAGCGCCTTTGCAATGACTTCCACCAACTCTTTCATCGTCTTATTCCGTAATGCCTGCGAGCTTCAGAAGCTTCGCGACGCGCGGTGTCGGCTGCACGCCGTTCTTCAGCCACTTCTTCGCCTCTTCCTCTTCGAACTTGATCACGCTCGGCTCCTTGGTCGGATCGTAGAGACCGATCTCTGCGATGAAGCGACCGTCACGCGGGCTTCTCTCGTCCGCGATGATGATGCGGTAAAACGGTGCCTTCTTCTGTCCCATTCTGCGAAGTCTCATCTTAACTGCCATTGTAGTTTCCTCCTAAAAATCGTTGATTTGTATTTGCAATGCAAAATTTGCAGTGATACCGAACTTAAAAACCGAGCTTTCCGAACAGTCCGCCGAGCCCGCTGCGACCGCCGCGGTTCTTACTCTTCATCATACCCGGGAGCTGTTTCATCATCTTCCGCATCTGCTCGAACTGCTTGACCATGCGGTTTACTTCGTTGATGTCCACACCCGCGCCCCGCGCAATGCGGTTCTTCCGCGACGGGTTCAGAATCGACGGGTTGGCTCTCTCTTCCTTGGACATCGAGAGTATCATCGCCTCGACGCGGCCCATGTGGCTCTCGTCGATCTCCGGCATGCTTGCGCCGGCCGTCGGCATCATCGCCATGATACCCGCAATACCGCCGAGCTTCTTGACCTGCTTCATCTGGTCCAGGAAATCGTTGAAGTCAAACTCCGCCTTCTTGAGCTTTTCGCTCATGCGGCGCGCCTCGGCCTCGTCGACCTCCGCCTGCGCCTTCTCAATCAGCGAGAGAATATCTCCCATGCCGAGAATGCGGGATGCCATGCGATCCGGATAGAACTGCTCGAGGTCGGAGAGCTTCTCGCCCATACCGACAAAGAGAATCGGCTTGCCGGTGACCGCCTTGATCGAGAGCGCCGCGCCGCCGCGCGTGTCGCCGTCGAGCTTGGTCACAATCACGCCGTCCACACCGACCTTGTCCTCGAAGGTCTTCGCGACATTGACCGCTTCCTGACCGGTCATCGCATCGACCGTGAGCAGCGTCCAGTCCGCGCGCAGCGCTTCTTTGATGCGCCCGAGTTCTTCCATCATCTGCTCGTCAATCTGCAGACGGCCCGCGGTATCGACAATCAGGATATCGTTGTGATCCTGCCGCGCCTTCTCGAAGGCCGCGCGGGCAATGTTTACGGGATCCACGCCGCTTCCCATCGAGAAGACCGGGACGCCGACCTTTTCACCGTTCACGCGCAGCTGTTCAATGGCCGCCGGGCGGTACACGTCGCAGGCCGCGAGCAGCGGTCTGTGTCCCTTCGCCTTTAACTTTCCGGCGAGCTTGGCGGCTGTAGTCGTCTTACCGGCACCCTGGAGACCCGCCATCAAAATTACGGTGATGTCCCTGTCCTGTGCCATCTTGATTTCCGTCGTCTCGGAGCCCATGAGCTTAATCAGCTCTTCGTTGACAATCTTGACGACCTGCTGCCCCGGCGTCAGGGACTCGAGCACCTCGGCGCCGACCGCGCGCTCTTCGATGCTCTTCACAAACTGCTTGACGACCTTGAAGTTCACATCCGCCTCGAGAAGCGCCATGCGCACTTCCTTGAGGGCGGTCTTCGTATCCGCCTCGCTGAGCTTTCCCTTGCCGCGGAGGTTGCGGAACACGCGCTGTAACTTTTCGGTTAAACTCTCAAATGCCATAGGCTTCCTCCTTAGCGCGCTGTGAGCTGCAAGAGCTCGTCCGTGAGTTTCTGAATTGCCGGGAGCGCCGTCTCTCTGTTGCCACCCGCACAAACGGCTTGAATCGCGGCGAGGATGCGCTGCTCTTCGCGGAACTTTTCCGCGAGATGCAGTTTCTCCTCATATGCGTAGAGCTGCTCTTCGGTGCGGCGCACGAGATCCGAGACGCCCTGGCGGCTGATGCCCGCCTCCTTCGCGACTTCGCTGAGCGAACAGTCGAGAAAGACGACCGCCTCAAATATGTGTCGCTGGTGCTCGGTCAGGAGCTCCGCGTAAAAGTCAAAGAGAAGGTCGCGATCCGCGAATTTCTCTGCTCTTTCTTTTCCCATGCGTCCCAGTATAAGAAAAACCGGGAGTGCTGTCAAGTATTTTTCCTTGACACTCCCGGTTTCTTTTATTCTTCCGTTTCCGCGGTGCCCTCCGGAATATTCCAGAGTTTTCTCGGCCCCTTGCGGTTGATGAACATCGCCTGGGTCTTCGAGTAGGGGAATTTCTGGCTCGTGTAGAGGCCGTAGTAGCCCGACAGCGTGAAGCAGACGGCAATCGCAAACGCGTAGTACGGCATGCCCGCAAAGCCGAATATCTCGAAAGTCATGAGTAACGATGTGAAGGGGCTGTTCGTCATACCCGCAAAAAAGGCCGCGACACCTATGCCCGTGTAGAGCGGCACCGGCAGGCCGAACCAGCCGGCAAAGGCCGCGCCGAAGCAGGCGCCTATGGTGAGGGTCGGCACAATCTCGCCGCCCTTAAAGCTGCCGAAGAGGCAGGCGCAGGTGAATATCATTTTAAAGAGAAAGCTGTACCAGGCCGCCTCGCCCCGATAGGCCTTCTCAATCAGCGCAAAGCCGCCGCCGTTAAAGTCGAGCGCGTGCGTGAAGAACTGCTGGTTCAGCGCCGTCAGGCAGAGCAGCGCGACCGCGCCGACTACGCCGCGCATCCACGGGTTCGGGAAACGCTCCGCCGTATAGCGGTGTCCGCGATACAGAAGAATGCTGAAGGCCATCGCGAGAACGGCGCAGAGCACCGCAAAGAAAATGACCATGGCCGCGCCGCGCAGGTTAAACGCCGGCACTTCCGTGACCGGGAAGGCCTCGCCGTAGACACCGAAGCGCACCGAGACATGGGCCGCGATAAATGCCGCGAAGAGGCAGGGAATCAGCGCCGCGTAGTACATGATGCCGATGGAAATCATCTCCATCGGGAAGATGGCCGCCGCTAAAGGCGTCCCGAAAATCGCGGCAAAGCAGGCAGACATGCCGCACATAATCGCGATGCGCTTATCCTTCTCGTCCATGCGAAACGCCTTTGAGAGCGCCTCGCCGAGGCTTCCGCCGATCATGAGCGCCGCGCCCTCTCGTCCGACCGAAGCGCCGACCAGATGCGAGAGCACCGTCGAGAGAAAGATGAGCGGCGCGGTCTGCACCGTGATGTGTTTGCCCTCGGTGATCGAGTCGATGACAGTGTTGGTGCCGCCGTTTTTCTCCTCGTGTAAAAGCTTCTCAAGCCCCACAATCAGCATCGCCGAGAACGGCGCGAGCAGCAGAAACTGCGGATGTGCCTTCCAGTTTGCGGTTCCGAAATCAACGCCCTTCCGGAACAGCATGCCGATAAAACCGACCAGCAGGCCGGTGACAATCGCGTAAAGCGTCCATTTTACGAAATAGAGCAGATTGCTCTTTGCCGACTCATTCACCGTAGGTCCCCTTCGAGCGCACCAGTTTCGGGCGGTACCCCTCTTTCTTCAGGCGCTCACAAATTTTTTCTTTGTGTTCGGTGCCAAAGGCCTCCATCGTGATGCGGAGTTCCACCGCCGCATTGCGGTTGATGCTCACAAACTGGTTGTGCTCGAGCTTAATCACATTGCCGCTCTCCTCGGCGATGACCTCGGCGACGCGCGCAAGCTGGCCGGGCTTATCCGGGAGCAGCACCGAGACTGTGAAGATGCGGTCTCTCTGAATGAGGCCGTGCTGAATCAGCGACGCCATCGTGATCACATCCATGTTGCCGCCCGAGAGAATGCTCACAATCTTCTTGTTCTCGACATCGAGGTGCTTCAGCGCCGCGACGGTCAGAAGACCCGAGTTCTCGACGATCATCTTGTGGTTCTCGACCATGTCGAGGAAGGAGACAATCAGCTCATTGTCCTGAATCGTGATGATGCCGTCCAGGTTCTTTTGGATATAGGGGAAAATCTTCTCGCCGGGGCGCTTCACCGCAGTGCCGTCCGCAATCGTGTTGGCACTCGGCAGCGTCACGACCTCACCCGCCGCGAGCGAAGCCTTCATGCAGGCCGCATTCTCCGGCTCCACGCCGATCACATGGATGTTCGGATTCAACAGTTTCGCGAGAGTCGAGACGCCGCTCGCGAGGCCGCCGCCGCCGATCGGCACGAGAATGTAGTCGACCGTCGGCAGCTCTTTCACGATTTCCATCGCGATGCTGCCCTGGCCGGTTGCGACCGTCAGGTCGTCAAACGGATGCACAAAGGTGGCGCCGGTCTCGGCCGCAATCTCATAGGCGCGCTTTAACGCGTCGTCAAAGACATCACCGGAGAGCACAACCTCCGCGCCGAGCGCCTTGGTGCGGTTAATCTTCATGAGCGGTGTCACCGTCGGCATGCAGACCGTCGCCTTCACGCCCGCGAGCTTTGCCGCAAAGGCGACGCCCTGCGCGTGGTTTCCCGCCGAAGCGGTAATCAAGCCTTTTTCCCGCGCACTCTCATCCATCGTCGAAATCTTATAGTAAGCGCCGCGCACCTTGTAGGCGCCGGTCTGCTGCAGATTCTCCGGCTTAAAGTAGACCTTGTTGCCGCTCTGTCTGGAAAAGAAGTCAGAGTAAATCAATTTGGTCTCCTTGGTCACCTCGCGGACTCTGTCGCTTGCCTCTTCAAAAGCCTCCAATGTCATCGGTTCCATACTGCTTATGCCTCCTCTTCACTCTCTCTGTCCGGCTCTCTGGCGAACAGCGCCTCGACATACTGCCCTGCGTCAAACTTTCTGAGATCGTCAATCTTCTCGCCGACGCCGATGTACTTGACCGGCAGTTTTAACTCCGCCTGAATCGCAATCGCGACGCCGCCCTTCGCGGATCCGTCGAGCTTGGTCAGCACGACACCCGAGATATCGCAGATGTCGCCGAACTCCTTCGCCTGCTCGATTGCGTTCTGGCCCGTCGTGCCGTCGAGCACCAAAAGGGTCTCTCTCCGGTACTCCGGCAGCTCCCGCTGCACCACGCGGTCAATCTTCCGTAGCTCTTCCATCAGATTCTTCTTGTTGTGGAGTCGGCCCGCCGTGTCGCAAATCAGAAGATCCGTGCGCCGCGCGCGCGAAGCCTGGCAGGCGTCGAAGACGACCGCGGCTGGGTCTGCGCCTGCCGTCGCCTTGACCATCTCGACCCCGGCGCGCTGCGACCACGCCTCCAGCTGCTCAATAGCCGCCGCACGGAAGGTATCCGCACCGGCGAGCAGCACGCGTCTGCCGTCTGCCTTCGCCTGCGCCGCCATCTTCCCGGCGGTTGTCGTCTTGCCGACACCGTTCACACCGATTAAGAGCAGCACGGAGGGAGTCTTCTCAAAGTCATAGGCATTTTCGCCGAGGTCCATTCTGGACTTGATGCTCTCGATCAGAAGATCCCGGCAGGCGCTCCGCGCCCGCACATGTCTTTCCTCTGTCATGGCGCGCAGCTCTTCGAGAATTTCCTCTGTCGCGCGGACGCCCACATCGCCGGTAATCAGAATCTCTTCGAGTTCATCATAAAAGTCATCGTCCACTTCGCCGGGTCCGTTGAACAAATCGTCCAGCCCGTAGACCACGGCCTTTCTGGTCTTCTCGAGTCCCGCCACGAGGCGGCTGAAAAATCCCTTTTTCTCTTCTGCCATTGTTCCTCCTACTTGTCCAGCTGGTCTTCAATGAGACTCACCGAAACCAGCGCAGAGACGCCCTTCTCCTGCATCGTGATGCCGTAGAGGCGATCGGCCGCCACCATGGTGCCGCGCCGGTGCGTGATCACGATAAACTGCGTGTTCTTTGCGAGCTTTTTTAAATACTGCGCGTAGCGATCCACATTCGAGTCGTCGAGCGCCGCCTCAATCTCGTCGAGGAGCGCAAACGGCGAGGGCTTTAAGTTCTGAATCGCAAAGAGCAGCGCAATCGCCGTGAGCGCCTTCTCGCCGCCCGAGAGCTGCATCATATTCTGCAACTTCTTGCCCGGCGGCTCCGCGATAATTGCGATGTCGGCCTCGAGTAAATCGACGCCCTCTTCGAGCCTGAGTTCTCCCTTGCCGCCGCCGAAGAGCTCGCGAAACACCTGGTTAAAGGCGCGCTGAATGCTGCGAAAGCCCTCGGCAAAGCGCTTCCGCATACCGATGTCCAGCTCTTCAATGACTTTCCGGAGTGCGTCCTCGGCGCGCTGCAAATCCTCGCACTGCGCGCTGAGGAAGTTGTGGCGCTCCGAGACCTCCTTGTAGTCCTCGATTGCGTTCACATTGACATTGCCGAGCGCGCGCATCGCATCTTTCTTCTCGCGTATCGTGCGTCGCGTCTCCTGCATGTCGCCGAAAGACGGATCTCTGTACTGTCTCGCGCCCTCCTCGGTGAGATTATATTCACTGAGGATGTACGCGCACTGCGCATCCCGCTGCTCGGTCTCCTTGTCCCGCTGCGCATTCACGCGGAACAAATCTTTTTCGAGCTCGGTGCGCCGCGCCGTGATTTCATCCCGCTTCTCAAAGCGTTTCTTCTGCTCGCCGCTGTGATTGCTCTTCTCGGTCTCAAGCGCCTCCAGTTCGCCCTCCAAGGTCTTAAGCGTAGCTTCGAGTCCGGTCAGCGCCTTCTCCTCTTCGGCGGCGCTCCGCTGTTTCTCGGCCGCCGCCTGTCTCGCGGCCTCGCTCTCCCGCTCGAGCGCTTCGACTTCGGCAGCGTAGCGCGCGACCTCATCGGCGACACGGCGCAGATTTTCGCGGAGATGCCGCTGCTGCTCACCGGCGAGACTCGCCGCGACCGCGGTCTCCGACTGCTGCGCGAGCACGGCACTGTAGGCCTTCCGCTTTTCGTCGAGGAGATCCTGTAACCTTCGAATCTCTGCCTCCGCCTCGCGCTGCTTCTCCGCAAGGCCCTGCAAATCGCCCTGCAAGCCGCCCCGGTTCATCTCGAGTGCCTCGAGACTGCTTGTGATTTCGCGCCGCTCGGTGCCGAGCTCGCGGAGCTGCACTTCGAGCTCCTCCTTCTTTTCGCGGAGAGTCTGTCTCGAGAGCTCTGCCCGGTTTAAGCTGAGCGATACCTCGTGCTCCCGCTCGCTGAGCGCCTGCAACGCTTCCGTCGCAATGCGAAGCGTCTCACGGAGCTCTTTTAACTCCTTCTCCTCAGCCTCGTTCCGGCTTACCAGCTTCTCCTGCGCCTGCCGCAGTTCTTCGATTTCGCGGCGGCGGCTCAGGAGATTCGAGTTATTCCGGAAGGTACCGCCCGTCATGGAACCGCCCGGATTCAGCTGATCGCCCTCCAGCGTCACGAGGCGGTAACTCTGGCGATATTTTTTCGAGATTGCAATCGCGTGGTCAATCGTGTCGACCACAATATCCCTGCCGATTAGGTTCTCGATCACAACCCGGTAGTGCTCATCGGTCCGCACAAGAGAAGCCGCAATGCCGAGCACGCCGGGCTCTTTTAAAACCGCACCCGGGTCAAAGGGGCGCGGGTGCTGGGCGCTCTGCGGCAGGAAGGTCGCGCGACCGTAGCGATTTTTCTTCAGGAATTCAATAAGCTGCTTTGCCGTCTCCTCGGTGTCGACGACAATGTTCTGCATTCTTCCGCCGAGTGCAATCTCAATCGCCTGCTCATAGCGCTTGTCGACCGAAATGAGATCCGCGACCACGCCGAAAATACCGCGCACGCGGTCCCGGACGCCCATGACGCGCTGCACGCTCTGTCCGAAGCCCTCATAGCGCTCCGTAAAGTTCTGCAGCGTCTCGAGATGCGCGGCATTCGACTGGTATGCCTTCTGCGTCTCACGGAGCAGCATAAGCAACGCGCTCTCGGCTTTCTTACTCTCCGCAATCTTCTCGTTTCGGAGCGCCCTCTCCGCCGCCGCTGCCGTTCTCTCATCCTCCAGTGCCTTCGTCTCGGCCTCGGCGCGCTGCAGCGCGCTCTCGATGCCGTCAAAATCGGTCTTCAGCTGGAGCAGGCGCTGTGCGCTCTTCGAGGCGCGGATATTCGCTTCCTGCATCATCGCCTCATAGCGCGCGCCGCGGGAACTCATGTCCGCGCGCTCGTTGATCAGCGAAATGACCGCATCTTTTTTCGACTGTAACTCCTCTTCGAGCGCCTTGACGGCAGCGTCTGCCGCCGCTCTCTCTTGCTCTGCCGAAGCTGCGCGGGCAGTCGCCGCCTCGGCTGCCGCCGCCGCTTCCGCCTGCTGTGTACCGAGCGCAGCCCTCTCTTCTTCCCGGCGGCGGCGTTCTTCCTCGCTCCGCGCCCGCCGCAGGGCAATCTCTTCGACCTTCGCCTGCTCGGCCTTTGCCTGTTCGTGCAGCACGGCAATGCGGCCCTCCGCGGCGCCGCGCCCGGTTCTCAGGTCCTCGATTTCTCGCCGTTTTCCGGCAATCGCGCTGTCCAGTTCTTCGAGCAGCCGGTCAAGAGACTCATACTGCCGCTTCAAGGCCTCTTCTTCGCCGACCGCCCGGTCCACTTCGTCCCGCAAAATGGCTGCCCGCTTCTCAATCTCGGCGAGCACCTTCCGCGACGCGTCGCTCTGCAGGAGGAATAGGTTCAGATCAAGTGCTTTCACCTCATCCCGGAGTTTTAAATACTTCTCCGCGGTCTCCGACTGCTTGCGAAGCGGTTCCACCTGTTTCGAGAGCTCCTGCAGGATATCGGAGACACGCACCAGGTTGTCGTGCTCCGTCTGGAGCTTCTTCTCGGCAGCCGCCTTTCGCTTCCTGAATTTCGTGATGCCCGCCGCCTCGTCAAAGAGCTCGCGCCGCTCTTCGGGTCTGCCGGACAGAATCTTCTCGACCTGGCCCTGACCTATGATCGAATACCCTTCCTGCCCGATACCGGTGTCCATAAAGAGCTCATTGACATCTTTCAAGCGGCAGGGGCTGCCGTTTAAACGGTATTCGCTCTCGCCCGAGCGGTACAGCCGCCTCGACACCGTGACCTCGTCGTAGTCAAGAGACAGCGCGCGGTCGGCATTGTCCAGCGTAATCGCGACATAGGCAAAGCCCTGCGGCTTCCGGTTCGCCGTGCCCGCAAAGATGACATCCTGCATGTTCCCGCCGCGGAGACTCTTTGCGCTCTGTTCGCCGAGCACCCAGCGCACCGCGTCGCCGACATTCGACTTGCCGGAGCCATTCGGTCCCACAATGCCGGTCACGCCGTGCTGGAACGAGAAACAGATTTTATTTGCGAATGACTTAAAGCCCTGTACTTCTATGCTCTTTAAGTACATGTGCCGCCCTCCGCAATGCCGAGCGCAAGGAGTGCCGCATAGGCCGCCCGCTGCTCCGCTTCCTTCTTGCTGCTGCCTTCGCCCTCGGCGAGCGGCACGCCGTCCCGGAGCGCCGCAACCGTGAAGCGCTTCAAGTGCTCCGGTCCCTCCTCGCCGCGCAGTTCGTACGAGAGCACGGCATCCTTGTCCTTCTGAATCTCCTCCTGGAGTATGGTCTTTGCGTCGTAAAAATAACGCTTTCCCTCAATATCATTCAGGATAAAGCGGTCAATGTAAGCGCGCGCCGGTGTGAGACCGCCGTCCAGATAGATGGCGCCGATCACCGCCTCCATCGCATCGCTCACGATGCTCGGGCGCAGTCTGCCGCCGGTCATCTCCTCGCCTCTTCCGAGCAGCAGATAGGGCGGAAGCGGAATCTGCTCCGCGCAATAGGCGAGTGCCGGCTCACAGACAAAGCTCGCGCGCAGTTTCGTGAGCTCGCCCTCGCTGAGTTTCGGTTTTTCCCGGTAAAAGAAATCGGAGCTCACGAGCTCCAGCACGGCGTCCCCCAGAAATTCCAGTCTCTCGTTGGAACCCAGATGACCGCTGTGCGCCTCATTCGCAAATGAGGTGTGTGTGAGTGCCAGAACCAACAGTGACCGGTCCCGGAATGTATAGCCAATCTTTCCCTCCAACTCCTCAATGGTCTCGGAATTCAAATCCTTCTCCTCTCATCGCCCGGCAGGGAGCGCGCGAATGGCGCGCTCCGCAGACTCGACAGACTGAATCTTGTCGAGCGCTTCGGGCGGAAAATGCAGGTCAAAGAATGTTTCGAGTGCGAGCACAATGCGGTAGCGCTCCAGGGAGTCCGCGAAATAGACTTCCGTGAAGCTCGCGCCGTCATCGAGCTCTGTGAGCGGGAGTTCCAGTATCTCTGCGACAATGCGCCGAATCTCATCCCTCTCTGACATTCACTGCCTCCGCAATACTCTGTAATACATGCTGCCTCTCAAAGGTCTCGCACTGCAGCACAGCGTTGCAGACCTCCGCCGCCTTTGCGTTGCCGTGCACCTTGACCACGAGGCCGCGGAGTCCCAGCATCGGCGCGCCGCCGTAACGGGAGGCGTCAAAACTCTGCAGCGCCTCTTTGAGCGCCGGCTTGAGTAGCGCCGCACCGATTTTACTCCGCAGATTCGACATGGCAGCCCGCTTGATGATGTGCTGGAAGGTAGATGCGGTTCCCTCGATGGCCTTTAGCACCATGTTTCCGGTAAAGGCCTCCGCGACGCAGACATCCGCCTGCCCGTGCAACACTTCGCGCGCCTCGATGCTGCCGATAAAGTTAATCCCGGGCGTCGCCTTGAGGAGCGGATATGTCTCCTTGACAAGCGCATTGCCCTTCTCCTCCTCGACTCCCACATTCAGGATCGCGACACGGGGCTTTTCAATGCCGAGCGCCTTCTCCATGTAAAGCGAACCCATCTCGGCAAACTGCACGAGATGCGCCGCCTTCGCGTCCACATTCGCCCCGGAATCGAGGAGCAGCGTCACGCCGCCGTCCTCGGTCGGAATGAGGGGGGCAAACGGCGCGCGCTCCACGCCCGGCAATCTGCCGACCAGCACCTGTCCGCCGACCAGGATTGCGCCGGAATTGCCGGCCGAGACAAAGGCATCCGCTCTCTCCTCGCGAATCAGCTTCATGCCGACCACCAGAGAGGAATCCTTCTTTTTTCGCACCGAAACGACCGGGACATCGCCCGTCTCAATCACTTCCGATGCCGGTACAATTTCGAGGCGCTCCGCCGGATACTGCTGCCCCACCAGCTGTCTCAGGATTTCTTCCCTGCCGCAGAGCAGAATCTTTACCTCCTCACTCTTTTGAAGTGCCAGAAGGCAACCCTTCACAATTTCGCCGGGCGCATTGTCGCCGCCCATTGCATCCACCGCAACTCTCACCATATGATTTCACCTCTGTGTACCTAATGATAAAGCAAAGCACCCTGCCCCGCAAGTTGTAAAGAAAACCGCCCCGGACTTTCGTCCGGAGCGGTTCATGCATTATTTCGCAGGAAGAAAGGCTCAGTCAGCGACTTTCACGATCTCCTTCTTATTGTACGTCCCGCAGTTCTTGCAGACGCGATGCGGCATCATGAGCTCGCCGCACTTCGGGCACTTGACAAGGTTCATCACGCCCATCTTCCAGTTGGCTCTTCTCTGATCTCTGTGGCCCTTGGAAGATTTATTCTTCGGACAAATCGACATCCTGAAACACCTCCTCACCTCGTAGCGTTAACGGTTATAAACCGCAATCATCCATTTCTGGCATAACAGGTTTAGTGTAATATACAACATCTATCCTGTCAAGCTGTTTATGACACTTATGCGAGTGCTGCCGTCACAATCGCCATCGAATAGACCTCGAGCGCGTTGCAGCCTCTCGAAAGATCGTTGATCGGCGCGTTCAGACCGAGCAGAATCGGGCCGTAAGCGTCGAAGCCGCCGAGTCTCTGTGCAATCTTGTAGCCGATGTTACCTGCGTTGATGTCCGGGAAAATGAAGGTGTTCGCATAACCCGCGACCTTGCTGTCCTTCATCTTGGTGCGCGCGACGGTCGGGGAAACCGCTGCGTCAAACTGCATCTCGCCGTCGATTGCCTCGTCCGGGAAAGCAGCCTTTGCCTTTGCGCAGGCATTTCTCATCTTGTCGACATCCTCGCCGGAGCCGGAGCCCACGGTCGAATAGCTGAGGAAAGCAACCTTCGGGTCAATGCCGAAAATCTTTGCGCAGTTCACGGTCTCGCCGCAGATTTCGACGAGCTCGTCCTCGGTCGGCTTGATGTTGATGGCGCAGTCTGCCATTGCGAGCAGCTCGTTGTCACCGGTTGCGGACGGACGAACCAGGATGAAGCAGGAGGAGACAATCTTGTTGCCCGGCTTGGTCTTGATGATCTGAAGCGCCGGACGCACCGTGTCTGCGGTGGAGTAGGTAGCGCCGCCGAGCAGGCAGTCGCCGATGCCCATCTTGATCAGCATGGTGCCGAAGTAGTTTGCGCCGGAGAGAATCTTCTTTGCCTGCTCCGGGGTCACGCCCTTCGACTTTCTGATCTCGCAGAACTTCTCGACCATCTCGTCAAAGCGGTCAAAGTTCTCCGGATCGACAATCTGTGCGCCGCGGATGTTGTAGCCCGCATCCTCTGCCGCTGCCTCGATTGCAGCCGGGTTGCCGACCAGAATCGGCTTTAAGAAGTTGCTCGCCAAGAGGCGCGATGCCGCCTCGAGAATACGCGGATCCGTACCCTCCGTAAACACGATGGTCTTCGGGTTCTCCTTGAGCTTGTTAATCATAGTGCCGAATGTATACATAAGGTTTTCCTTTCTCCCGTTCCGGGATGAACCTTGCCGGGGCGCATTGCCCCGTCTGTTTTACTTGGTCAGCTTCAGCGTATCTCTTGCGATTGCGAGCTCCTCGTTGGTCGGCAGGAGATACACCTGAACCTTCGAGTCGTCGGTCGAAATGAGGCGCTCTTCGCCGCGGACATTGTTTCTCTCATCGTCAATCTTGACGCCGAGGTAGCCGAGGTAAGCGCAGATATTCTTTCTCATGACCTTGTCGTTCTCGCCGACACCTGCCGTGAAGGCAATCGCATCGACGCCGTTCATCGCCGCGACATAAGCGCCGATGTACTTTGCGACGCGGAGCGTGTACGCCTCGAGTGCGACCTTCGCAAGGTGATTGCCGCCGTTTGCCGCATCGTCAATGTCGCGGAAGTCGGAGGAAATGCCGTTGCTTAAGCCCAGGACACCGGACTTCTTGTTCAGGACATTGGTCATCTCTTCGACCGTGAGTTTCTCGTGCTCACAGATAAACTGAATGATTGCGGGGTCAATGTCGCCCGAGCGGGTGCCCATGATGAGACCCTCGAGCGGGGTGAGACCCATCGAAGTGTCGACACACTTGCCGCCGATCGAAGCCGAGACCGAAGCGCCGTTGCCGAGGTGGCACACGACAACCTTTGCGCTCTTCGAATCGAGGCCGCCCTTCCGGATCACCTCACCGGCGACAAAGTTGTGGCTGGTGCCGTGGAAGCCGTAGCGACGCACCTTGTACTTCTCGTAGTACTCGTAGGGCAGTGCGTAGAGATAGGCCTTCTCCGGCATGCTCATACCGAAAGCCGTATCGAACACAGCGACATTCGGCTTGCCGGGCATAGCCGCCTCGCAGGCCTCAATGCCCATGAGGTTTGCCGGATTGTGAAGGGGAGCCAGGTCAAAGCAGTCCGCGATTGCCTTCTTCACGTCCTCATTGACCAGCACAGACTCGTTGTAATATGTTCCGCCGTGAACCACGCGATGGCCGATTGCCGAAATCTCGTCCGTGTTCTTGATGACACCGTGGGACGGATCTACCAGCGCCTGCATGACGAGCTCAATTGCCTCCTTGTGGCTCGGCATAGCTGCCTCGACCTTATACTTTTCGCCGCCCGCCGGTGTGTGGGTCAGCAGAGAACCGTCGATGCCGATTCTCTCGCAGAGTCCCTTCGCGAGCACGCTCTCATTCTCCATATCAATGAGCTGATACTTTAACGAAGAGCTGCCGCAGTTCATGACAAGAATTTTCATTGTGTGTTTCCCCCTTCAACTTTATATTAGTCACAATCTCTGTTATTATAGACCAATGAATAAACGAGTGACAAGACGGAAGGCTGTTTTTTTCAAAATACAGGAGAGACTATGATTAATCTTGCGCAGGTTGTCGGGATTATTGCTGAATATCATCCGTTTCACAACGGCCATCTCTACCAGATGCGAAATGCGCGCGCGCTGACCGGCGCCTCCTACTGCGTGGTTTTCCTGAGCAGTTACTTTGTGCAGCGCGGTATGCCCGCGATTTATTCGCCCTTAAAGCGCGCCGAAGCCGCACTCCGCGCGGGTGCCGACGCGGTCTTTGAAATTCCGACGCCGTTCAGCTCCTCCTCGGCCCGCGACTACGCGGCCTACGGCGTGAGCCTGCTCGCGGGACTCGGCATCCCGAATCTCTGCTGCGGCACGGAAGATGTCTCCGCCGAGGAGCTCTCGATGCTCCTCGAGGTCATTGACGAGAACTCCGAGGCCTTTCAGCACAGTCTCCGCGAGGGCTTAAAGACCGGGCTCTCCTACGCCGAGGCGCGGGTCAATGCGATTGCCGCCGACCTCTGCCAGGCGGGTGCGGACAACACCCTTCTGCTCCGCACGAGAGAGCTGCTCTCGAAGCCGAATAATATCCTTGCCTTTGAATACGCGCGCGCGGCGCGCGCCGAGCGCATTCCGATTCGCCTGACGACCGTCTCCCGAAAAGGAAGCGACTACCACGATCCGATTCTGCAGGGCGATTTCAGTTCTGCGACCGCAATCCGCACCCACATTCTAAACGGCGGCTCCTGGGACGATTTGTCCCGCATGGTGCCGCACAGCGTACAGGAAGTGCTCGCCGAAACGCCCTATCTGAACCCCGACTGCCTCGTGGGGCCGCTCGAGCGGCGCGTTCTGGACCTGCTCTACGAGGGCACGGCGCTCTCCACCTTCTCCGATGTCTCGGACGATCTCGCCGATCGCATTGCCAATACAAGCTTCCGCGAGGACGGTTTTGAGGCCCTTGTGAACAGCCTGAAGACCAGACAGTATGCGCACACCCGCGTGGCACGCGCGCTGACCCACATTTTCCTCGGCATACGGAAGTCGGATGTGCTCCGCTGGAAGAATGCCGCGCGCGAAGAGGCGCTCGCCAAAGATAACTCGGAAGGGACGGAAACTGCGGTTCCGCCGATCGGCGCCGCTCCCTATGCGCGCCTGCTCGGTTTCCGGCGGGATTCCGAGGACCTGCTCTCGATGTTAAAGCAGGCCGCCACCATCCCGATTGTGAGCCGCCCCGCTGCCGCGGGCTCTCTGCTCCGCTCTCCCGCCGCCCGCGACCTCTTTCAGGCCGAGGTGCACGCCGCCGACCTCTGGAATTCGCTCTATTTCTGGGACAGTGGCATGGCGTTGCCGTCCTATCTCCGCCAGCAAATCGTCATTGTGTGACAAAACGCAAGTTCTTTCTCGAACACTTTTGTGGAAAAGAGAGATTTTGTCAAAATTGTCGGAAAATTCCTTTGGCTGTGTTACACTGGTAAAAGGAGGTGGACTATGTATCAGTTAAACGATATTGTTGTCTATGAAAGTTCCGGCGTGTGCCGCATTTGCGACATCCAGGAGCTCTCCTTCTCCGAGGATACAGCACCGAATACCTATTACATTCTGGCGCCTCTCTTCTCGCCCGGCGACGTCATTTACACCCCGGTCAACAGCACAAAAACCGTCTTCCGCCCCGTCATCTCGAGAGAAGAAGCGCTGGAGACCATACGCGCGGTGCAGGGAGAAGAGATTGCGAGCTACGAGGGCATGCGCTCCTCGGAACTGGAGTACCGTTACCGGCGCGCCCTGCAGGGCTTCCGCTGGGGCGACTTACTTCGTCTGTTGCGCGCCATCAACCGAAAGATGCAACGCGCGCGCCGTTCCGGCAAAAAAGGCAGTGAAGTTGACCGCCGCTTTCAGCGGCGCCTCGATTTTCTCGTGACCGGCGAACTCGCGGTCGCACTGAACCTGCCGCGGGAGGAAGCCAGGACCCTGCTCGAGCGGGAATTTGAACTTGTATAAACCTTTCGACATCATAAAAGACTGGCGGAAGGAAGCGGTGAATTGAGATAACATTGAAGCAAGAAACGGCATAGCCAAACGGCTATGCCGTTTCTTGCCCCAAATCAGTAAGGTGTAGAAAGTTATTGCCGTCTTTCGTGAGAAAACCACCCTTGCGCAAGAGCTTGACTGCATGGCTGACGCTCGGCTTAGAAATACCAATGGTATGAATATTGCCTTCAGGTAATCCTCCTCAGAAAGTATGGAGTTTCATCAGGCTCCTCCTGTATTACAACAGCCCGGCTTTCTCAAAATGTTTTTTCAAAATTCGGGTGGAAAGCACCGCACCAAGGAAGCTGGTTACAACCGTTAATGCTACCATGATAAAAAACATAGGCCATGTGAACATCTTTAAGTAAACAGCGAGGGCTTCATCAGTCAGATGAAAAATCTCCTGCCTGTCGATCAAGTATTGCGCATTGGACAGGTACATAGGAAGTGTATATCCGGCAGAATGAAGTGTGCAGCCGAGAACATATGCAAAGATCAACACCTTTTTATTCTTATAGTGATTGGCGCTTACTACGATCTCTGCCATGAGCCAGCCGACAACGGATGCTATAACACCGATCACATTTGCAGCCATAAGACCCGGAAGCGCGCTGATTGTTCCCATAATCAGAAAGGTTCCTCTTTTTCTGACCTTTGAAACGAGCAGCATGTAAGCAATAGACGTGAAGAAAACGGTTATAGGTATATTGGCAACCGTTCCAATGAGCGTCATTCCGGCGGCTCCGCCAATTACAAAAAAGATAACAAGACTGATGGCGGCAAAAATTCCAATGGTAATAAAATCACGGGTGTCCAACTTTTCTGTTTTGATAGTGCTCATTTTGAATACCTACTCATTTGAATTGTAAATAGAATAGTACGGCAACGATCAGAGTTGATACTATCCCAATGATGTAGTCAAGCGTTTTCAGCTTTAGCGGATAAAGAATCGTCTGTTCATTCATGTGTTCAAAGCCTCGAAGCAGTGCGGACGCCGCTAATTCATCCGATGTGCGGAGGCTTTTCATCAGAATCGGTATGAACAGGTATTCCACCATTCGCACGGGATGAATGACAAATTGCATCGGTGACAGGGAAACCTTACGAATCCGCAGGCTGTCCTTTAGATTGTGATAGTCCTCCCGTATCGTTGGAAAGAAGCGCAGCGCCACCATAATCGGAATGGCGGCAGCGTCCGGTATCTTCATCTGCTGCATGGCGGACAGCACATAGGGAAATGTAGTCATTCTGACAAAGAAACTGCCCATCATCAACAGAACGACCAGCTTTTGAGCGAAATAGCTGAGTGATACGACAACAAGCATGGCGCTTGTGTTATGAATCTTGTCCACGTTCGCCATGAGCAAGGCAACGGCAATGTAGATGAAGAGATACAAGACGAACGGCTTGTATGCCTTTGCGGTAAGCAGATAAACTGCGGCTACCGCGCAGATGATATGCGCGGTCATGGCCTTGTTCATAAACATGGCCGTTGTTCCGAGCAGAATTACTACAAATCCAACAATCCGTGGGTCTAATGCAGGCTTAGTCTTATCCAGAAGAAGCACCCCCTTTCCGAAGCAGACAGAGCACCCTGTCTTTGCTGTTTTCTGTCAAAGGGAAGTCCTGATCTATTTTCCCTTCGTTCAGACAGAGCACGCGATGGCAGGCTGTCAAGATAAATTCGTAGTCGTGTGTAATCACGAAAACTACACGGTTTTCCCTCGCAAGCGATTCCAACTCCGCAGCGACACGAAGCATATTCCCGCGATCCAAACCGCTGGTCGGCTCGTCAAAGAACAGTACGCGGCTGTCCGCTTTCAAGGCTCCGGCTATCGTGAGCCGTTGCTTTTGCCCTCTGGAAAGGGCGGCGGGATGATCCTCTCTTTTTTCCCAAAGAGAGAGCTTTTCCAATATCGCTTGGTCTTCTGTATCATCCGATTTCTTCCTACTGACTCCGATTCGCAGCTCGTTTAACACGCTGTCACCAAAGAGCTGATAATCGGAATCCTGCATAACAAAGTAAATCCGGCCGATGCGCTTTTTTCGTGAAAGTTGTCTTTCATAGATAGCGATTGTCCCGGCGCTTTCTTTCAGTAGCCCACAGCACAGTTTAGCAAGGGTTGTTTTTCCCGCTCCGTTATCTCCGATGATGCCTATGATTTCTCCGCTGTACGCATCAAAAGAAATATCATGCAAAAGCGCAACCTCCGCCTGTGAGCACCTCTTGCGCCGCCCATAGTCAAAGGACACATGGGAGAGGGATAGAATCGGTCTTGCTTCCTTCTGCAAATCTGACGGATGTGGATAAGGCATAAGTGCATCGAGACTGAAATTCCTCAATTCGAGCCGCTTAAGATCACTGTCGCTTAATGAAAGCGTTTCTTGCCTGCTGAAATCGTCTCGTATGACGCCATCCTTCAAGAAAAGCATGCGATCCAAAAGGTCGGCTAAATAGAAAACCCTGTGTTCCAGTACAATCAAGGTTTTTCCCTCGCTTTTCAGCTCCGCAAGGATATCGTGCAGCTCCATGATTGCTCGAAAGTCCAAATTCGCAGAGGGCTCGTCGAATACATATATATCCGGGGTCATAGCGTAACAGGAGGCGATAGACACCTTCTGCATCTCTCCGCTGGACATCTGAAAAAGGCTTTTGCCTATTAGTTTGGATATATTGATCCTTTCGATACTGTTCTTTGTTCGCTCCCATACTTCTTCACGCGGCAGCTTCATGTTGACGCAGCCAAAGGCAATCTCATTTGTCGTGTCCGTCATAAAAAACTGACTGCGCGGATCTTGGAAAACAGAGCCAACGATTGTTCCAAAGTCGCGCAAAGCAAAATCCTCAGTATTCCTGCCGTTCAAATAGACCTCTCCGCTAAAGGTGCCCTCATAGAAGTGCGGGACAAGCCCATTGATGCAGCGGGAAAGCGTTGTTTTCCCGCTGCCGCTTGCGCCGCTTATCAGTACAAAAGAGCCTTTTTCTATTTTGAGGTCAATATCGTGAATAGCAGACCGGGAATGACCCTGATACTGATACGATACGCCCCGCAGCTCAACCGCATAATTCTTCATTTGCGCTGACCTCCCTGCTGCCGCGAGCGTTCCACAGCTTGTGGTAGTATCCGCCGGTATCCGATAGCAAGGTTTCGTGCTGCCCTGACTGAACGATACGTCCGTCTTGCAATACCAAAATCTGATCCGCGCTGCGAATTGTGCTCAAATGATGGGCGATTACCAAAACTGTCCTGTCTCGTGCAAGCTCCGAAATGGCCTCCTGAATAAGAGCCTCGTTGATCGGATCGACATTGCTTGTGATCTCGTCCAGAAGCAGGATTGGGGCGTCTTTCAAAAATGCTCGCGCAATAGAAATCCGCTGCTTCTGTCCGCCGGAGAGCCCTACACCGTTTTCTCCGATCATGGTCTGATACCCATCGGGAAGCGACAGGATAAAGTCGTGGATGCGGGCCTTTTTTGCAGCTTCAATGATTTCTTCCTGTGTAGCTGCCGCCTTTCCCAACCGGATATTCCCCTCTATGGTATCCACAAAGAGCTGGACGTTCTGCATAACGATGCTGACAGAGCCTAAAAGCTCGTCGTAGCTCATATCCCGTACATCCACGCCACCGATACGGATTGCTCCGTTCGTTACATCCCAAAAGCGCAACAGTAGATTTGTAATCGTTGTTTTGCCGGAGCCGGAACCGCCGACAAGCGCGGTAAGTGTTTGCGTCGGGGTGTGGAAAGAAATGTCGTTCATGGTAAAGCCGCCTTCCTCATAAGAGAAAGTCACATCTTCAAAGTCAATCGAGTATTCCGAGGGAGAAACAGGGTTTTTCGGCTCCGTGACGGTTTCAGCTTCGGTAATCTTCTTGATGCGGCGATAGCTGTCTGCTGCCGTCAGATAGTTCGCCCAATGGCTTTCCAACGCAAGGAAAGGCTTGTAAAACTCCCTGCTGATAATGGCAAAGAGCAGAAAACCGTAAACAGGGATACTGCCCGCCAGTATCAGGAGCAGCCCCGCAGCGAGCATAATCCAAAAGGATACATCTATTAGGAAGCCATAAACAGACAAGACCGCCGCCCGATTTCTGGATACGGCTTTGCTGCTCTGTCCGAAGTCGCGGGCTGTCTGTTCAACCTTTTCCTCAAAGTGGCGGCTTTCGGAAAAGGCTTTCAGGAGGGGAATCCCTTTTACATATTCCACAAAGACACTCGCCATATCGGCAAGATCATTCCCAGCTTCTTTTTCTAACCGCTCCCCGCGCTTCAAGCCCAAAACGAGGAACAGAATCGCGACAGGCAAGGCCGAGACCATAAGCAGCGCCATTTTAGGGCTGTAAATAACCAGCGCCGCAAGCAAGACAGCAGACACGATAAAGTCGGCAAGCATCCGCGTCCATATATGGCCGACGACCATTTCCATTTTGTCTACATCTTTATGAATGATGGTACTGATTTCACCCAAACGCTCGTTGGTATAAAAGCCAAGCGAAAACTCCTTCAGGCGACAAATGATATTTTTGCGTATCTGAAAGACAATATCAAAGCCCGCGTGGTGCTTTTGTACATCCGCAAGTATATTGCTGCCGCCTTTTATCAGTAGGCAGGCGACCAATGCAACCCAGTACCACATCAACACGCCGTTGCCTGACATGACGGATTCCAAAGATTTCAGAACAATGTACATCATAGCGATCCCTGAAAGGGCATACAGGGTAAAACCCGTGACGGAAAGCAATAGAGAGCGTTTACCGCTGGAGGTAAGGGTATTCCATATTTCCTTAATCAAAGGGACACCTCCTTGATTTTCCAATTATCCACCTTGTTTTGATTCTCCACCATCTTCCGATACAGGGCGCAGCGGTCGAGCAGCTCGTTATGCCTGCCGGTATCCACAATCCGTCCGCTGTCCATGACGACAATCTGATCTGCGTCACGGATGGTGTTTAAGTGGTGAGCAATCATAATGACTGTTTTATCGCGGCTTAAATCGTCGATTGCCGCCTGAATATATGCTTCGTTTTCCGTATCTACCGCTGCGGTTGCTTCGTCCAAAATGATGATTGGTGCATCCTTCAGAATCATACGGGCAATGGAAATACGTTGTTTCTCACCGCCGGAGAACTTGATGCCTGCCTCTCCCGCCATGGTCTGATAGCCGTTTGGCAGTAACATGATAAAGTCGTGGATGCGCGCTTTCTTTGCAGCATCCATGATTTCTTCCATCCCGGCATCCGGTTTTCCGATCCGTATATTCTCCTCCATACTTAGGTTAAATAGAAAGACCTCCTGTTGAACGATAGAAAAGAGGCGGTTCAACTGCTTTTCAGAGAAAGCTGCAGCATCTTCTCCCGCTATGGTGATATGTCCATCTGTCGGTTCCCAAAAGCCCATAAGCAGGTTTGCCAGCGTACTTTTACCGCAGCCGGAAGCTCCGACCAGCGCGGTTTTGCTGCCTTTCGGAAAACGAAGATTGATGTCCTCCAATACCTTCCTGTCGCTGTTATAAGCAAAGCTCAAATCTGAAACAGTGACTTCGCCATTGACCGGTTCTTTGCTTTGCTCCGGTCTTTTTGATACAGAAACGCCCAGGATCGACCAAATTCCTTCCATGGCCTGCTTGAACACAATCTCGTAATGCTGAAAGGTTGCGACCTTGGTAATAGAGGATGTAAACAGACCTCCTAAAACAATCGCAAGAATCAGTTGCGGAAGCTCAATCTGCCCGACAGAAAGAAGATAGGTACCGAGAATCATCACAAGGACAACGCCGGATTCCATGAACAGGATAATCAATCCCATTGGGACAGAAATCCCTGCCATGGATTTTTTAACCCAGTAATCATAGTCTTTTGCGGACCGGATCGTTTTTTCTGTCTTGTTTTCTTCCTTGCCAAAGGCTTTAATGACGGAAATATTTGAAACATACTCCATGACGTTTTCTTGCATTTTTGTCACGGAATCCGCATATATTTTGAAATTCTTTGTCCAAAGCGGAGCAGAGATTTTTTTTGTGATCCACATCAGCGGAAGCCCTACAATCATTACGAGAGCCAGACGCCAATCCACCCATAGCATAATGAGGAAAACGGCAGCGGGAAGAATGGTAGCGGACATGATTTCCGGCAAGCCGTGAGCGAGATATCCTTCCACCTGTTCTACGTCATGCTGCACAATATTTGTCAGGTCGCCCGTCTTTCGTTCCTGAAAAAAACCGAGAGAAAGTTTTTTCAGATGTTGGATAATTTGCAGTCGTAAGTCCGTCAGACAGGTATATGCTGCTTTGTGCGCTGTCCATGTCGCAAAGTAGGAGCAGACAGCTTTACCTATAAAACAGATCAGCATTGCCCCGCATTCAAAAAAGATATGCTCTCTCGTTAGTGAAGCAGCAAAATATAAGCCAATCATGTGGATTAAAAGCACCTGTGGGATCAGATCAAAAACTGTTTTGCAGCACAACATAATGTTAGACAGCCTGTTTTTCCCCGTTACCTGTCTTACAAGTTCCAGTTGGTTTGTCATGTATTACAACCTCCTTTTAATATCGAATTACGATTCGGTATTCACTCAAAAAAAATAGTTATTCACTCTAACGCGCCGGTGAAAAAACAGGGTCTATGCTTATCTAAAACGAGTAAGCATAAGACCCATTTTATAGAGAGTTTACTCCCTCATAGTAGCATTTGGTTACCAGAGAAAGCATAGTATGGGCAAACTCACGATCTTTATAGTGCCTTGCGACCTCCAAAATGCCTTCCGCAAAATTGCTGGCAAGGATATGACAGAGCATGTCATTATAGGAGACATGCGTTTTTTTGTCGAGTTGTCGATGGATATGCTGTTCAATAGAGTGAATCAGCTGATCTTTCGCGTATTCATACTTTGTCCCCTGACTTTTATCCATGAGAATTACAAAGATTTTGTGATTCTCCAATAAATCAAGGATATAATCTTCAGCAACATCCCTGTACTTTTCCGATGGGAGTCCCGCAGCTTGCTCTTCTTCTGCAGCAATTTTGTCAAAGTTTATCCGTAAAGAGGAAGCAATCTTATCAAACAGTTCTTCTTTGTTTTTATGGTAATTGTAAATCAAGCTGACCGGGATTCCTGCCTTGTCAGCTATTTCTTGCATTTTTGCGCTGCGATAGTCTTTTTCATAGAACACATCTACACCAGCTTGGAAGATACGCTCAAAAACTTCGTCTTTTAATACTTGCGGCATAAAACCACTCTCTTTCAAAACAGAATACTAATTCGCTTTTCATGATACAGTGTAATTGGGCTAAAGTCAAGAGGGTTCTCGAACCTTAACAAAAGGGTATAGTCCCAATCCTCTGGCAAGGACATCATTTGTGAAAACAGCCCCTTTGCCTTTAGAAAAAGCTCCCTGTTTCGTAAATGGTGGTTGCTCATTACGGTATAGCCCTTATTTCGCTCTCCCCAGAAAACTGCCATCGTCTCACCTCCTTTACTCGTTTGGTTGTTACGCAATAGAACGATGGTTTTGAGGAAGTAACGGTAGGCGCGAAAAAAGCGACATAGACTTCTGACTGAAAATCTATGCCGCTGGCAAAATCGAAAAGGGATGCTCCTTGCGGAAACATTCCTTTTTCGCTCGATTATTCGATTTTTGCCTCACCTGTTTGCCCACTGCCATAGAAAATCGTTGATTTTACTACATTTTCTCATATTTTCTTATGTAAGTGTGCATAACCGCTAGTCTTTTTTTTGTTGCCACGCCATCTCCCAAAATTTGAGCTCATAGCGGGAGCAGTTCAGAAAAATATCCCGGAGGCGCTGCCGTTTTGCGGGCGTGGCAGCTTCCGTCACCGCATTCAATGCGGCAATGAGCTTCGCATTCTCCGCCGCATAGCTCTCCGAGGCGTATTCCCGCACCCATGCGCCGTAAAACGGATCGCTGCCCGCCTTCGGATTCTCCGCGAGCATGCGCTTTGCAATCACCTCATAGCTGTAGGCGCAGGACAAAATCGCCGCCAGAATTTCCGCCTCCCCGCCCTCATAGCCGACGCGGAGCATATACGAGGTATAAGACAAGTTGTCAAGCGAGCGCGCCGTGGTTTTCAGTTCCTCCTCGCTCACCGAGAGTTGCTCGAAATACCCGCCGTGCACCGCTCTCTCCCGGTTGATTGCCGATAGGTACTCCGAAAAGAGCAGCGCTGTCGAAAGACTCTCTGCCTTTGCCGCGCCGAGCGCAAACACTTTCGCGTATTCTTCGAGATAGAGAGCGTCCTGCATCAGGTAAAAGCGAAAACGCGCCTTGTCGAGCGTCCCGTTCTGTATGCCGCGAACGAACGGGTGCCGGAAATAAGCGTCCCAAATTTCGGCTGACACAGCGAGCAAATCCTCTGCGGTATTCACTTTGTCTTCTCCTCTTCTTCCAGATAGTTCAGTAACAGTGGGCGGTTTAAGCGGTTCACACCGACCGGCGGTATCTCGGTGCCTGTCGGCTCTTTTACGCGCTGCAGCGGCGTATCCGCCGGGAGCACGGGGATGCCCACTTCCCGAGCGGCAAACAGAACGCCGCTCTCATCGTTTCCCCCCTCCGAGAGGGAAAGTTTTTGCACGCTGAGCCCCTCGCTCTCCATCGTCAGCGCAAGACAGCGATAGGCCGCCGGAAACGCGCTCGGCGACACGGTCTCGACCGCGAGTGCGCCGCCCTCGTTCAGGTGATTCGCACACATACGGTAAAACAGATTCGTATAGGCGCGGTTTTCCGCCTCCGTCTTCGGCGCGGCAAGGGCGACCAGAATAAAATCATAGTGCTTTTCGCGCTTTTCGAGAAAGCGGAACGGATCTTCAGTATAGCGGTGCAGGCGCGCGCTCACAGTCCATACGAACTGCTTCTCCGGTGTGACGAAATCCACATCCTTTGCGGCGCGGTTTCTGAGTAACTCCTCCGCAGCTGCGGCGCTTCCGAGCACGAGCACATGCTCGTACGAGGCTGCCGCCGCCGCAATCGGACGATAGTGCGCCGCCCGGCGACTCCTCACAAAGCCGCAGGCCGCAAGCATCAGACAGAGCAGGACAGCGGCGGCATACAGCGCTGTCCTGCGCGCTCTCCTCCCCCTTTCCATCAGTTTTTGAAGGAGTGGATGGGCGCCGGAATACGACCCTCGCGCTTCACAAAGTCCGCGCAACTGTAGGGATTCACCGCAATCACGGGCGCGTGGCCGAGGAGACCGCCGAATTCCACCTCGTCGCCGACCTTCTTACCCGCTGCGGGAATCAGGCGCACCGCCGTTGTCTTCTGGTTAATCATGCCGATTGCCGCCTCATCCGCGATGATGCCGGAAAGCGTCTCGGCCGAGGTGTCCCCCGGCACCGCAATCATGTCGAGACCCACGGAGCAGACACAGGTCATGGCCTCGAGCTTTTCAAGCGTCAGGGCGCCGCGCTCCGCAGCCCGTATCATGCCCTGGTCCTCGCTGACCGGGATAAATGCGCCCGAGAGGCCGCCCACATAGGACGAAGCCATGACGCCGCCTTTTTTCACCTGGTCGTTTAAGAGCGCGAGCGCTGCTGTCGTGCCGGGCGCACCGACCGACTCGAGCCCCATGCCCTCGAGAATATCCGCGACCGAGTCGCCTGCCGCCGGGGTCGGTGCGAGCGAAAGGTCAATGATACCGAACGGCGTGTCGAGACGGCGGCTCGCCTCCTTCGCGACCAGCTGCCCAACGCGCGTAATCTTGAATGCGGTCTTCTTGATGGTCTCGCAGAGCACCTCAAAGCTCTGCCCCTTGGTCTGCTGTACCGCCGCGCGCACCACGCCCGGTCCCGAGACGCCGACATGAATCACGGCATCACCCTCGGTCACACCGTGGAAGGCACCCGCCATGAACGGGTTGTCATCCGGCGCATTGCAGAAAATCACGAGCTTTGCGCAGCCGAGAGAACCGTTATCCGCGGTTCTCTCCGCGGTCTCCTTGACCACCTGCCCCATGCGGCGCACGGCGTCCATGTTGAGTCCCGTCCGCGTGGAGCCGACATTCACCGAACTGCAGACGCGCTCCGTCCGCGCGAGCGCCTCCGGAATCGAGTCAATCAGCAGGCGCTCGGCGTCCGTCATCCCCTTTGCGACCAGGGCCGAGTAGCCGCCGATAAAGTTGACGCCGATTTCCTTTGCCGCGCGGTCTAAAGTCTCCGCAATTTTGACAAAGTCCTCGGTCGTCCGGCAGGCCGCGCCGCCGATCAGCGCAATCGGCGTCACGGAGACACGCTTATTCACAATCGGAATGCCGTATTCGCGCGAAATCGCCTCGCCGGTCTCGACGAGCTTGCCCGCGCGCCGACAAATCAGCTCGTAGATATTCCGGTTCAGTTTGGTTTTGTCGCTGTCAATGCACCCGAGGAGGGAAAGCCCCATCGTAATTGTGCGGACATCGAGCAGGTCCCGGTCTATCATTGTATTGGTTTCCAGCACTTCCGGCATATTTAACATGGCGCTTCCCCCTTAAATGCGGTGCATGGCTTCGAAAATTTCTTCCCGCTGCACATGAATCCGAAGCCCCACTTCCTCGCCGAGTTTCTGCATCGCATCCATGAGTTCCTCGAGACTCTCCTCAGCCGCCGAGATATCGACGATCATCATCATGTGGAAATAGTCCTGCACAATGGTCTGGTTGATATCCAGCACATTGATGCGCTCCGCTGCGAGATGGGTGCACACCTTTGCGATGATGCCGACCGAATCCTTGCCGAGTACCGTGATAATTACCTTGTTCATCGTTTTTCCTTTCCGTCGCCTGTCAAAGACCCAAATCAGAATTCATACAGTTTCGAGCAGCAGTCCCGCGCCGCAATCGCAAGCGGAAGTTCTTCCGCTTCTCCCTTGCCGTGCGTCAGGCGCAGTTCACAGCGCACGGTCTCATAGGCGAGTTCCGGCAGATTGTTCTCTTTGCTTAGATGCCCGAGCAACACCTGTTTGAGGCCGCCGTGGCAGAGCAGCGAGAGCAGCCGGCCCGCACTCTCGTTCGAGAGGTGCCCGCAGTCCCCGAGGATGCGGCGTTTCAGCGGGTAGGGATAGGGGCCTGCCTCGAGCATGCGCACATCGTGGTTGCTCTCGAGCAGCAGCGCATCGAGATCTCGGAGTGCCGCTTCCAGTTCCGGCGTTGCGTGGCCGAGGTCCGTCAAAAAGGCCGCGCTCTTGCCGCCGTCTGTCACCCGGTAGCCGACCGGCTCCGCGGCGTCGTGGTCAATCGAGAGCGGAAGCACGGTCAAATCGCCGAGCGAAAAAGCCTCTCCGCCCCGAATCACATGAATCCGCTCCGCCGGGTAGTCGTCCAGCATTCCCTTCTTTTGGATCGCTGCCAGAGTTCCCGCGGTCGCATAGAGCGGCACCGGATCCTTTTTTAGTAAGACCTTCAAACCGGTCACATGGTCTGCGTGTTCGTGCGTGAGAAGGACCCCCGCCAGATCCGCGGGCTTCAGATCCGCGGCCTCGAGCCCCTGAACAATGCGCCGTCTGCTGATGCCGGCATCGATCAGAAGATGCGTCCTCTCACTGCCGAGATAGCCCGCATTCCCGCTGCTGCCGCTCGCAATGGTCATAAGTCTCATCGGAGCTCCTTTCCGGCGAGGCGCGCGTCAATGCGGCTGTAAAGGCTTGTTTCGTCCGCATCGTTTACGAGCGTCCAGTCCGCCATACCGGCATAGGCGGCATCGCTCAGCTGTTTCTCCATGATTTCCGCCGCACGCGCTCTCGTGTAACCGCGGGAAGTCATGAGACGCTGTATCCGCAGGTCGCGCGGCGTAAAGACATACCAGATTTCATTGTAAATATGATTGCGCTCTCTTGTGGGCAGCGCGGTTTCCACGACCAGAAAACGCTCTTTTTTGCTTTGCGCAAGCGCCTCCACGCGGTCATAGACCAGGGGGTGTACGGTTTCATCGAGCAAAGACAGCAGAGACGGCTCCCGGTAGAGACAATCCGCCATCGCGCTTCGATTCAGCTGCCCGTCCTCGGCAAGTATCTTCTCTCCCATGAGTTCCAGCGCGCGGCGATAGCCCGGCTGTCCCGGCTCGTAGAGTTCATGCGCGAGCTCATCCATGCCGACGATGCACGCGCCGTACTTTTCCCGCAGATAGGTGAGCACAAGGCTCTTTCCCGAGCCGACGCCGCCGCAGACTTCGAGCACCATCAGTGCGCCTCCAGCCAGGACGCGCCGATGTGCGTATCGACCTCGAGCAGCACACGGAGCTCTGCGGCATGCCGCATGGTCTCTTTCAGAAGTTCCAGGACGCGGGGCGCCTCGGCCTCCGCCGCTTCCACCAGAAGTTCGTCGTGAATCTGGAGCACAATCTTTGCGTCGAGTTTTTCCGCCGCGAGCGCACGCCGCACCTTGACCATCGCAATCTTCATGATATCGGCTGCGGTACCCTGAATCGGCGCATTCATCGCGACGCGCTCGCCGAACGAACGCTGCATGAAATTCGAGCTCTTTAACTCCGGCACCGGGCGTATTCTGCCGAAAAGCGTCCGCGTAAAGCCGTATTCCTTCGCCTCTTTGATCTGGCGGTCCAGGAAGTGCTTTACCTCCGGATAGGTCGCGAAGTAGCGGTTAATGTACTCCTTCGCCTCGTTTCTCGAGATACTTAAGTCCTCCGAAAGACCGAAGGCCGAGATACCGTAGACCACACCGAAATTCACGGCCTTCGCGTTTCGCCGCTGTAAGGGCGTGACTTCCGAGAGCGGCACATGGAAGACCTGCGACGCCGTGACCGCGTGGACATCCACCGCGTCGCGGTAGGCCGCAATCAGATTCTCGTCGCCGGAGAGCGCCGCGAGGATGCGAAGCTCAATCTGCGAGTAGTCGGCATCCACAAAGACCTTGCCGGGCGAGGGCACAAAGACCGCGCGCACGCGACTGCCCATCTCAGTCCGGATCGGAATATTCTGTAAATTCGGATTGGCCGAAGAAATACGCCCCGTCGCCGTGATGGTCTGGTGAAAGGTGCCGTGAATTCTGCCGTCCGCCCGAATAAAGCCCGCGAGCCCGATCGCATAGGTCGAGTTCAGCTTGGTCAGCATGCGGTAGCGGAGTATTTTTTTGACGACCGGATATTCGGGCGCAAGCTTCTCCAGAATGTCGGCCGCGGTTGAATAGCCGCTCTTGGTCTTTTTGCCGTAGGGAAGCTTCATCTTCTCGAATAAAATTTCCCCGAGCTGCTTCGGCGAATTCAGGTTAAAGTTCTCGCCGGTCTCCTCAAAAATTTCGGTCTCGATCCGGTGAATTTCGGTTTCGAGTTCCTCCGAGAAGGCCTTTAATTTTTCGGCATCCACCCTGACACCGGTCTCTTCCATCTCGGCGAGCATGAAAATGAGCGGGCGCTCAACGGTCTCATACAGCATTTCCATGCCGAGCTCTTTCACCTTGTCGCAAAGCGGCTGCCGCGCCGCAAAGACGACATAGCCCGCATAGGCGGCAGCGGCGACCGCATCCTCTTTGGCACTCGGCAGGAGAAGGGACAGGTAGTCCCGCGCGAGATCCTCGCTCTGATAGCTCTCTTTGAGCGGATTCACAAGATAGGCGAGCACGCCGAGGTCATCGACATTCTCGCGCTCCGCCGTGCCGACCGCTTTGATAAGCTCCTTCAGAGAGAGCGCCGAGACCCGCTTTGCCTGTTGAAACAAGGCTTTCAGAAAGTCTTGTTCTGCGGTCCCGGAGAGCACTGTACCCTCGCCGGTTCCGGCGAGCGCCTTCATTTTTTCGCGCTCGGCTTCCTCCGGTTCGCGCCGATAGAAAAGCACCGCTTCCTCCGCGCGGAAGCAAAGAGAAATCAGGAGATCGTCCCGCGCAATTCCTATTTCCGGCGCCTTTGCCGCCTGCCGCAACACTTCCCGAAGTTCTGCCGCGCTTTGCAGGAGACGAAGCTTCGGCTTTTGTTGCGCGCGCATATTCTCCCGCTGCACCTCGCTCCCGAAATGCTTTAAGAGCGAGCGGAATTCAAGGCGCTGAATCTGCTCGTAGGCAGCCGCCGTATAGATTTCGCCGAGTTTCAGCGACGAGAGATCCAGTGCAAGCGGGGCGTCGAGGCAGATGGTCGCGAGCCACTTGGAAAAGACAGCGTCCTCGAAATGCTCTTCGAGCGCCTTTTTGGCGCGCGGCGGCTTCACTTCGTCCAGATGTTCTTTCAGATTTTCAATCGAATGAAAGCTCTGAATCAGCGCGGTCGCCGTCTTCTCGCCGATCGAGGGGACGCCCGGGATGTTGTCGGAGGTATCGCCCATCAGCGCCTTGACATCAATGAATTCCTCCGGCGTGACCCCGTAGGTCTCCCTGACCGCCTCCGGCGTGAAATCCAGAATCTCGGTCTTGCCGCGGCTGGTCTTCGGCAGTCGAATCAGAATGTGGCGATCCGCAAGTTGCAGAAGATCCCGGTCACCGGACACGACCGTGACCTCATACCCCTCTTTCTGACAGCGTTTTGCGAGGGTTCCGATCACATCGTCCGCCTCAAACCCCTCAAGAGAAACCGTCTGAATGTGCATGGCGCCAAGGAGCTCTTTTAAGAGCGGCACCTGTTCCCGCAGTTCTTCCGGCATCGGCTTCCTGGTTCCCTTGTACGCTGCATAGCGCTCGTGGCGGAAGGTCGGCGCAGGCAGGTCAAACGCGACCGCGAGATAGTCCGCCTGCTCTTCCTCCAGAAGTTTTAACAGGATATTTAAAAAGCCATAGACCGCATTCGTGTGCAGGCCCGCCGAATTTGTGAGCTCCGGCACGCCGTAAAACGCGCGATTCAAAATGCTGTGGCCGTCAATCAATACAACTTTCTTTTGTGCTTCCAATCCGTTTTCTCCTCTTTCAGCCCGCATGCCAGTATAAAATGCGGAGCAATAAAAGTCCTGCGACTGTGACGCCGGCACTGGTCAGCGCATCCATCACATAGCGCAGGATTTTTCGAAGGCGCGCGCGGCGAAGTCGCAGAAATTCGTAGCGCAACTCCCGATTCATGGCTCTCGTCCCGTCGAAGTCGTCGCTGTCCGTGTCGAGAACGCGCAGCCCCTCCAGCAGGAAAAAATTCGTCTCGAGCTCCCGGCGACAGACACTGCAACAACGGATGTGCTCTAAAAAGTCAGCGGTCTCTTCCTCTGTGAGCTCCCGCTGTATAAAACGTGACATCTGCCGTTCCGCTTCTCTGCAGTCCATTCCGCCTCCTCTCTTTAGCAGCAATTTTAGCACACTCCCCCGCAAAAAGGGCAGTAAAACAGAAAGAGAACGGAGTTTCCGCCCCATTCTCTCTCCGCTCTCTCCTGAACTTCCCTCTTTACTTGGTCACCATGTCATACTTCATCACGACCACATTGCCCATGTCCTGCGGCACCGAAATCGAGAAGTAAATCTCGCCGTCCTTCACATAGCTGAAGCTCTCTGGCCACTGAAGCTTGCCGTTTTCGCCCTTTTTCAGCGGGAAATCCGACGCCGCCAGCTTCTCTTTGAGCGACTTCTGTAGCGCCTCCTTGCCCGTCGACTGCACCCAGGCCTTGTAGGCATTGACCTTGCTCTCACCCGCGTTGTCGAGCTCAAACGCATCGCCGAGCGCGTAATTCACCATGCTGTCGGCATCCACCGCGTCGCGAAGGCCGAGATCCTTCAAGGTCTTCACCGCGACCGTATTGGTATAGAAGAGCTTGACCGGCGCCGCATCGCCGCTCCGCTGCATTTCGCCGCGGTACACGACCACAACGCGGTCCGCATCCGCCGAGACAACCTCCGCTGTCACCGTGAGCTTATCCTTTGCCGCGTCGGTGAGCAGCGCCTCAATCGGCGAGAGCGCGTTCTCCTTTAAGTGCGCATTCAGCTTCTCCTGCTGCGCGCTGTCCGTGAGGCCGTTGACCACCGGATAGCCGATTGAAACATTGTCCTTCTGATAGGTTTCGACCTTTGCGGAAATCAGCGCGCGCTTTTCGGTCGTCGCCGCACTGCTGCCCGCCGCCGCACTGCTGCTCTCTGCGCTGCCGGAGGTCGCCGCGACACTCGCCGCTGTCTCGGCCGCGCGATTTTCCGCCGAAGTCTCCACAACCTTGGAACCGCTCTTCTTGCCGCAACCGGTCACGGCGAGAGCCGCCGCCAGCGCTGCCGCACAAAAGAGCCCCACTCTTCTGTTTCTCATAGTCCACCTCCGCTGTTCGTTTCCGTGTTACCCGTAAGTATAGGCGGGAAGGCGCTTTCCGTCAACCGAGAGGCATACCTGCCCGCGCGTTGCGCCGATTACCGCGCGTGCAAAGTAAAAATGTGCAACGTAAAAACCGGCTGCTCTCCCAATTCAGGGAAAACAACCGGTATTCTCTGCCTGCCGACAGTGGGACTTGAACCCACACGCCCTTGCGAGCAACAGATTTTGAGTCTGCATCGTCTGCCATTCCGACATGTCGGCTTACCGGCAGAGTATAGCATTTCAGAGGCGGCAATTCAAGGGCTTTTTGCCTGCCTTTGAGTATGCAACTAAAAATAGTTGCATAGGGCAGAGCTCTCGTCTATACTTTCAATGACGGAGGTAAATCCGATGGGACAAAAAGAAAAATTGATTCAGCGCCTTAAGTCTAATCCAAAGGACTTTACTTTTGATGAAGCTGAATCACTACTGAAATACTTTGACTATGAGTGCTCAAATAAAGGCAAAACAAGCGGTTCCCGTATTGTTTTTTCCAACCAGGAATACGGAAGCATCTTGCTTCACAAACCACATCCGGGAAACGAGCTGAAAAGTTATCAGGTGAAACAGCTCATTACACTGCTGACAGAGGAGGGGCTTATATGAATAATACCATTCAGTATAAAGGATATGTAGGTAGCGTCGAGTTTTCAGAGGAAGACGGTATTTTTTTCGGTAAAGTCATGGGAATTCGTTCTCTTATCTCGTATGAGGGCGAATCTGCCAAGGAACTTTTGAATGATTTTCATGATGCTGTTGATACCTATCTGGAACATTGCAAGGAAGAAGGAAAGAAACCTGAGCTTGCTTTTAAAGGCAGTTTTAATATTCGACTCTCCCCTGCGCTTCATAAAAAGCTCTTTCTTTATGCAACCGCACACCAGATGTCTATCAATCAGTATATCGAAGACACCTTAGAGGCCTCTCCCGCTTCGAAACTCGTGATTTGAAAGGAATCCTGTTAAAGCGCAAGTTTACAATACATTGCCCTATGTTTGTATCCCCGCCGGTAATGACATGCGCGGGAACAATGTCCGGCGTATCACTCATACTTTTCGCAATGGCATTGTTCGATCACCCGCTTTCCGAGCAAGGTAATTGCCTTTTTCGGACATAGACTGATGCAACGGTAACACATGGCACACCGATTCCCGGAAACGGCCCGCTTGCTTTGCATTCGGATATTTCCCATGGGACAGATCTCACTGCACACGCCGCAACCGATGCATGCACTGCTTATTTTCAGCTGATCTGTGTATCCCGCCGTCTTTCGATAAAACCATAGTCTCTGCCCAAACAACCCCTTGAAGTGCGCTATCATCGATAAACCTTCACGCGGATAATTTTCCTGCCGTATTTGTTCCGCTACAAGCGCTATGCGCTTATCCGCCTCCCGGACAATCCGTCTGTTCTCTTCCGTATTCTTTTTTAAGAGCCTGCTGTCACAAACGGAATCCGGCATTTTGATTTGCAGACCGCCGAGAACGGTCGCGCCGTACTTCTTCAGAAGTCTCGCGGTACATCCGGTTCCGTCACCGCTGAACAGTCCCATGGTATTGAGTATAAAAATCGCTTTCCCGTTCCACAGTGAGCGGTGTTTGTCAATAAAATCACGCACCGCAAACGGTGCATTGGAAAACTGGGTCGGATACCCCAAAACAAGGCTGTCATGCTTGGCGATTACATCCTCAACCTCGACATATTCAATCGGAAAACACTGCGCCGAAGCGTCGAGCAAAGAAATCAGCTTTTCGACGCAGTGCTTCGTATTCCCGGTTCCGCTGAAATAAATTCCTATCATAGTTGTCTCACTTCCCCGCCGCAACTCTTGCGGGGTACCAGTTTTGGAACCAAGCCGTAAAGAGTCCCATGAGAATCGGCATCGCCTGCACTACGATGCTGAGCACCAAAGCCGGGACTTTCCCGCTCAAAAAATAGCTGACAATCGCGATCACGACATAGACCACTCCCCAAGCTGCTGCAAGAGTATAGTTGGTCTTTCGAAAAATGGGATTTTGAAGCGCATCCTTTCCGTAGCGGTACTTTACATAGGCCGCGCAGAGCGGCTCTTTTGTGAGACAGGAGCCGAGCCACAGGAGGCCGAACACGAGATACCCGGCGTTCACGGCGACAAAGCCGTTTCCTGTGACCACGGCATAGACGGCGAGTCCCGCCACCAGCGCAAACGAGAGTCTGTCGTAGCGGCATAATTCATAGCGCTCCGTGATAAGCGGCAACAACGAACATACCGCGAGAGTGATGAGTGCTCCTATCCTCGGCTCTACCGATACAGCGACCCAGAGCGCAATCCAGGCAAACAGCATGTTCTGCATGCGCGGGGGCTTTTTCTCTGTCACAAGCATTTGGACGGGCTTGCGATCCTCAGCCTGCTCCTCCGTGCCGAAGTAGCGGTCCCAGTTCATCATGAGTGAAAAATCGCCGCTCACGGTATACAGATGTTTCGCGAGCGCCTCATCGCCCCGCATCTCTCCTCTCGAAAGAGCAAGCCAGACCGAAAAGGGGGTGGCGATGCGGGTGGTGGCACGGAGACTTTCGTCCGTCAGTACCTCTGCGCCGTCCTTTCCGAGTTTAATCCGATAGGTTTTTCCGAGATCCGTATAACAAATTTCGAGCACCCGCTCCCGTCCGTCAAAGCGATCTCTGTTGTAGAGTGCCGCCATCTGCCGCGTAAAGATGAGGCTCTCCTCTTCCTTTTCGCCGCTGTCTTTCGAAATCCCCCAGCTCGCATCCGCCATTTTTTCAAAGACCTCTCGCGGATACAAGAGTGCCTTGAGCTTGGTTTCGGTCTCCTCTCGGATGCGTCCGCCCGCGTATTCTTTCCCGGCCTGCCGCACCGCAGCGAGATAGGCATCGGTTCTCGCGGAGAGTTCTTTTACGCGGAACAATTCCCCCTGCCCGCAGAAGATACTCGTGTACTTCCCCTGTCCCAGCACATGGTCAAACATCCGCGTCACACTGTCGTAATTGCCCTCTGCCGAATAAAAGCCGCAGGTCGAAATGAGCACATGTTTAACCCTGCTTCTGTCATAGCGGGAGGGATGCCCGCCGCTCCCGTTCCCGTCTCTACTCTCGCACATGAACGGCAGGCTCATGGGCAGCTGGCGGTCAATCAGATTTTTGAGCGGCCCCGGCACACTGTAGTAATAAAGCGGAAAACTCCAGATGACCAGATTCGCGGCGAGCAGCCCCTCAATCACGGTCTGCATATCGTCTTCCATGCAGCAAGTTCCGGGCGTCTGCTTCCAGCAGGCAAAGCAGCCCTTGCAGGGCGCAATCCGAAGTGCGCTCAGATGCAGCTCTTCGACCTCGACCGTCCTCTCCCGTTCGCTCTCATGTTCGCGTATGCCTGCGACAAAGCTTCGCGCAAGGCGCAGCGAGTTACTCTTAGCGCCCTTGGGACTTCCGTTAATCAGCAGAATCTTCATGCTTTAATCCCTCCAATTCGCGTATGCACTCCTCACACCAGGCGCGCACCATCTCCTCATACATGACGCCGAAGCGAATCGTAAACTTCCAGAACAGCGCTTTTTCGGGCATATTGAGCATATCCCGATACTGGTCGCTGATCGCCTCCGCTTCGCCGCTCTCTTTCGTAAAGAGACATTCCCGTTCCGGCAGGGACTTAAAATACGCGATGTTTTCGTCCAACTCGCATTCACCGCGAAAAAAGGTCTTCATGAGCATCGCATTGCGGACCAGACTCCTGTTCGTATCCTCCCGAAGCCAGCGGAGCAGCTCTTCTCGTCCCGCTGCGGTAATCGATAAAACATTCTTATCCGGTTTTCCCGCCTGCTCCACATGCACCGCCGCAATCCACCCGTTCTTTTCGAGGCCTTGCAGTTCCCGGTAAATCTGACTCGTCTGCGCAACCCAGAAGTGGCTCAGAGAATCCCGGAATACGGTCATAATCTGATACCCCGTCATGTCTCCGTAGCTCAGTAACCCCAGAATCCCGTGCTTTAACATCGATTTTCTCTCCTTATTCAATTCCACTTGTGGAATAACTTCGCCTTCAATATAGTTCCACTTGTAGAATATGTCAAGAGACAAAAATTGCGCCGATGTCCCAGCACATCCCGGGAAATCGGCGCAAGAAGCCTATTTTCCTCAACCCTTGTTAATCAAAAGTAACCCAAGTCCGCAGACCAGAATACCGGCGAGCTGTTTGATACTGATGTGCTCCCGGTAGACCAGAAAGCCGATCACCAGCAGCGCTAGGGAGAGACACATACTCGATGTCAGCGCACCGTTACTCACTTTCCAGCCGGAGCGGTACAGAAACACATACCCGACCTCGATCCCCACAATCGAGAGGCCGAGTACATAAGAGGTCCAGTTTGCCTTCCCGAGCTCCGATACCAGCGCGTTCGGTTTGACGCTCGCAAGAAACAGGGCAGCAGAGACGACTCCCGCAGCCAGGTATGTAATGGTCAGTGCAGCAAAGGTATTTGCGCCTTCCGGCATCGATTTCGTGCAAATGTTGTAAAAACAGTTCGACCCCACAATCAAGAGCAAAGGCCAAAGCATCTCCCACATCTTACATCCTCCGAATATTTCCTCTTTTCCGAATTTCCTGTCAGATACACAACGAAACACCTCACAGAAATGCGTCTGCCCCCTATTTTCGGGACAAAAAAAGAACGGTTCCGCAATGTGTGACCGTTCTTTCCTATGGCGTGAGACGAAAACGTGTCACTCATGTAACCGTTCCTTATCAAAGTTAAGTCCAAACCGCGTTCGTTTGCACTTTTTATAACAGCGATCTGTGTTGCGTATCCGGGAGCCATCTCCTGCGCAGAAAGCTCCGATTTCCTATCCTCATTATAGTTTCAACCTATGGACAAATCAAGCGCTATGCGCAGCGAACCGCAAAAATTTTAATGAAAATCCGCACAAAACTTGTCCGTATTGCCTCGCAAGAACACACTTACAACACTGCGAACGGTAATGCCCGTCTATACGAGCCGTTCGACCGCCGTCCGGACAGTCGCAACAGCTTCGTGCCGGAGCGCTTAGGGCATGAACCTTCTGTCTCAGAAATCGCCCGTATTTACTCCACCCCCAGTGCCTTAAAGACCGCATCCTCCGCACTGCTGTAGAAAATCAGATTGAAGCTACCCACCAACTCCGGGGGCACGGTGCCAAGGTCCGCCGCACTGGTAATCGGAAGCAGCACTTTCTTTGCTCCGCTATCGAGGCACACCTGTAAACTATTCGCAAGCTCGTCCACTTTCAAAATCGTTCCGCTGATGCTGATTTCTCCCAGCACGGCAAGTGCACTGACCGTAGGCCGTCCGAGCGCAATGCTGCACAGTGCAATCAGGGTGGGTAAGGCCAGCTTACCGGTCATGCCAATGCCCTGTAAATCCTGATAGTTGATGATGTAATCCCGCATCGTGGTGCTGATGCCGCTGCTGATCCGATGCCCGTTGGCCTTCAGGAAGTTAAACGCCGTATTGGTGGATTCCTTGCAGTCACGGTCACTGCCAAGACCGGTGCGCTCAAATTTTCCGTTCCCCGGCAGCATCTGGCTCTCCAGGCGGAATACACCGATCATACCGGACTTGCCCTGACTTACGGTGTATACCTGTCCGGAATTGCAGCTGCCGTCGGGGATGAGTTTGCCGCCGCCTTGCTCCGGCACGGAAACAAATTTCTCTTCAAAGGTATCCAGATCAATATAGCTGAAGTTCACATCGTAGAACTCCATTCCCCCCAGTTTTTTCAGCTGCTCCTTGACGCGACGACGCATTTCCAGCGCAAATACAAGAATCTCTTCCACCTGTTCTTTTGTGAACACGCCGTTCGGGTACAGCAATTTTACATAGCCGCCCACAATCTTGCGGACAGCAATCGTATCACGCTGATTCAGGTTCTTTCCGAGGCGGAAATACCGATCCAACGCATCACCACACTGCTCTTTCCGCAATTCCCGGATAAACTCCGCCAGATAATCCGTGATAAATCCATAATCATCGGTAAAATGCTCCGGGCGAAACTTCGGAATCTCCCATCCCGGAATATAGCAATGCAGACGGTCAAGAAAGGCTGTGTCCGTTCCCATCTCCGGCGGGAACGGATCAAACAGGGAGGAAGTCTTTAGCAACACATCCACGCTCTGGTTGATATTTCCCACAAAAACCATCGATGCCGATGCCGCCTTTTCCTCTTTCCCACGGGCAAAGGAGCCGGACGCCATATAGTCTTTCATGATCTGAATGCCGTCTTTGTCCTTGAACTTGATTCCGGCAACCTCATCAAAAGCAACACAGTCCCATAGGCCGACCAAGCCAACACTCTTGCGCCCCATATTGTAAAACAGATTGGCAACGGTCGTCTGACCGCCAGATACAAGGATGCTGTTTGGGCTGATTTCTTTGTAGATATGGGACTTACCGGTGCTGCGCGGCCCCAACTCACAGAGATTGAAGTTGTTCTCCACCAGCGGCAACATACGGGCAAGCAGCAACCACTTTTCCCGATTGTCAAGCTGTTCCGGCTCATATCCGCAGGAACGCAGCATAACATCCATCCACTCTTCCTGTGTGAACGCCCCTCGTCCCTCGCGGACTTCTTCGATGTCGATATGCGGCATCTGAATCGGCGTCAACTTATGAATGCTGATGGGGGAGATTTCCTTCTGCTTTTTCTGTTTGGAGGAAATCGGCTGTCCGTCCATATCTGTGATTCCGAAGCTGCTGTCTCCCTCGGCTTCGTATTCCAGCTGCACGATGCACCAGATTCCGCCGCAGAGAAGCCTATCGTATTTTTCCGGATACTCATCCGTGATCGGCACATTGGTAAGGCCAAGGTTAGAGAACTCCGCAAAAAAACAATCCCTTTTGATGTCCAGACGGACTGTCACCATATCAATAATGGTATGGCTCCCGTTCTTGCGCAGCTGAGAAAGAATTTTCTGCGCCTCATCCGGGCGGACAAAATTGTCTGCCAGAATACGTTTCACATTCTGAACGCCCTGCTCAATGATGGCCTCATCGTCCGAACTGCAATACTGCCCCAGCAGGAACTCCAGCACATAGACAGGAACATTTGCTCCTTCTTTGATTTTCTTTGTCAGGTCTTTCCGGACGATGCGACCGTCAAAGTTGCTGCGCAGCTTCCGGCGCAGTTCTTCACGCATATCTTCTGTCGCCATATCCAACCTTTCCATACGGAATGCCTGCCTCCTCTGTATCAGAATCCGAATCCAAAGTCATCCGCAAAGGCAATGTCCATCATCACAGGCTGCCTCCACTGCTCCAGACCGCTTTGTTCGTCATACACCACAAGGTAATACTGCTTATCCTTGTCGTATTTCTTATTCTTGAATGTGAATCGCATCCGGAAGATGCGCTTCTTAGCATTTTCTTCCCGACTGTCCGCCACATAACTGTTTTCATTCGAGATTTTCTCGTTGTCTTCCGAGAGGAAGAAGATGCGGTATTTTGCTGTCTTCACAGTATCGCTGACGGCATCCGACTGGATAAAATCCAGGGAAGTAATCAGGTTCGTAATCTTACGGACGATGCTGACCAGAGCGATTTCCGCATTCTTTGTTTCCATATGACCGCGCTCCATCTTAATTTCCAGCACCGGCACCAGCATTTCCTGCGGGGAGGAACCGCCGTGCACAAAGTTCGCGCCGCCTCCGGCCACCTTAAAGACATTGCTGCCGACCGGATAAGATACCACCTTGCTGTCCGCATTCCCCAGAACACGCCCCATGCTCATGTGGTCAATGCCGTCATCTTCCAAAGCCGCCTTGGACACAATAAATCTGCGATTGACAAAGGCTTTTTCCGCGCTTTTTCCGGAAATTTTATCACTCTCTGTCAGCTTATCACGCTTGTAAAGAAAGCCGTGATCGGCAGTGACGATAAAATGATAGGTGTTGCCGCTGACGGAGATGCGATGAATGAAATCCATAATTTCCCGAACCGCCTCCTCACACGCATGAAACACCTCATCCTCGGTGTTGGCCTTGTCGCCGCGCGCGTCAATCTGATTGTGATATACATAGATCAGCTGCCGTTTTGTCAGCACATCCCGCAGCTCTGCCACCTTCAGATTTTTAATATCATCGAACTGCACACAGACGCTATCCGGGTTATAGTTTTGCAGCACCTGCTGCCGACCGGCCAGATTATCGCAAAGAATACCATCTGCCAGTACCTGAAAGTCATCCGTCATCTCCAGTGTCTTATGCGGTAAAAGCGCCGCCATACCGAGCCTTGTATAAGACGGCAGGACGCTCAGCTGTACGGAAAGTTTTGCTGTACATTTCGGGTCATCCTGCATACGGGCAAACAATTCCTGCCCGACTTCATAACGCATGGCATCTGAAAGGATGACCACCGTGCGCTCTTTGGCGTAGCGGAGGTTGGTATTGTAAAACTCCCGTTGCAACGGAATTGCCGAAAATGCGGCATCCTGCCGGATTCCGGCATTCCAGGCGGGAAGCAGAGAAGCAAGATATTCGTTCGTGTAGATATTTTCCACCAGTTCCCGAAGCGGCTCAAAGCTTTCCGTGCTCTCCAGCCGGTCGTAATAATAGTAGAATTTCCGGTACTGCCGATCTATACGGTAATCCGCAGCAAGATAGCGGTCGATGATGGGCTTGAAGCCCTCTGCGGCATGGTAATCCGCTCCCTTCACCATGCTGTACGCAGCGGAAAGCATCCGATAGATTTTCCCGGTCTTTCTGCCGAAGTGCATTTTAGCCCGCTTTTCGCAGAGTTCCGGAATCGTAAGTCCGTTTGCGACTGCGCCGATGTCTTCCGAAACAAGTCTGTCAAGGATCCATTTCATAAGCACCTGATCCACGGCAAGGAAAGTGTCGCACTCCGTCAAATCGTCCGCTCGCATTCCCGCAAATACAGGAAAAACATTCAGCTCTTTGGCCACATGCGCCGAAAGCGCATCGTATTGATCCCGGTATAAGACGCTGTTCATCAGGCTATCGAGAAAGGCGATGATATTGCCGGACTTGTAGGAGACAAAGCTCTTCCATGCCGCCGGAAGCTCTGCCTGCACATATCGCCCGGTATAAGTGACGAACAAGGTCACCAGGAGCCGTTCCAAACCCGGTTTCGCATCGGTGTACCCGAAATGCTGCTCACAGAGCTTCCAGAATGCGGACAGCAGGTCGTATTTTTCAAACTCCTGTAACAAAATATTATCCACCGGCTCGCTGCCCGTCAACACGACGCGCACCACTTCCTCAAACGAGCAGGTACGCGCTTTGCAGACCGCACTCAGCAGGCCGACCAGGATCGTTTCTTCGTTGAAGTTTTCGATCTCCAGATCATAGAAGCGCTGGGTACGCTCTTTGTTGGCGAAAAATTTGATGTGCTTTGCAATCACCGACTTGTACTTTTCCTCAATGCCGAGGTCAAGCAACAGCAGGGAGGCCCGGTCGGCAAAGAACCGCCTCGAATAAGCACAGGTGTCCTCCAGATGGTTGTCCCTTACATCCGGTTGGGGGAACGGCGCATAGATCAGATAATTCGTGGTCTGATCTATGCGCTCCAGAAAATACTTTGTATAGAACTGGTTATCCGGCCGGAGATGGTAAATCTTTGCATTCTGAAGCTCCACAGTCTCCATATCCTCGACAAAATCTGCCTTGTCATCGTACCAGAAAACCAGTTTCCGGGTCTCGCCGGTAAATTCCGCATTCAGGCGGTCTATAATTTGTTTCAGGTTCAATTCTGCCATATTCGATCTCTTATACTTCTTTCTTCACGACCCATTTTCCGCTTCTATTGGAGCCCTGTCTTTCTACAAATCCATTCATCTGTAAATCCTTAATTATAATCTGGACTTGTTTTCTCGTAAGCTCGAATTCCTCCATTAGCTTTAACTGTGTTATTGCCGGATTCTCCTGCATACATTGTAAGATATCTTTTCTAATTTCAGCTCCATCTTTTAGCTCTCTTTTTCGGCTCCTTTTCGGCTCCTTTTCGGCTCCTTTTCGGCTCCTTTTCGGCTCCTTTTTATTTTCACTGTGTCCTCTGTCCGGTTCATCTTCTATAACCAATTCAGATTGGACGGTCTTTGACTTTTCCTCTTCTACCTTACGATAGAGATTTATGCGAAAACCGATCTCTAAATCACAAAATTCCGGATCTCGTAATCCATATTCCCGCATGGATTCCAGCAGTTTCGGAATTCCACTTCCCCAAGCCTCAATCAAATTCATATAAGAGAAGGCATGTGCAAGCGCACGGTTTCGTATTTTTGAATAACCTTCTTTCATTTTGTCTAAAGTAACCCCAGGCATAAGGCCACCAGGAGAAGTGATTTCCAAGCGATCATCATAGATAGCTACTTGAATGCGTGAATTTTGCAAAAAGCTACAATTCATCACCGCATTGATAATAAGCTCTCGAATACTATCCGGTGGTAACTCATAAATGTCCTTCCGATAAATTCCTTCCAGCCTTGCCCCCAAATGAATATTCCGCAATATAAACTGAAATGCATCGTCAATTTGCTTCCATAATGGGCCGGAGTACTCCCGTTTATCTATAAAAACAGCGCGCGTCGTTCCCTTAAACATTCCACACTGAATTTGCGAAAGAAACTCATCTTTACCCAAAAGAAAAACATATCCATTGGTTGGATGAATACTTCCATCCTCCGCTTCCGCTAAGAGTCCCCAGCTCAACAACACATTTTTTGTTACATCCCTAATTGTTTCTGCCTGTGCCTTGGATTTTGCATTGGCGACAGCCACCTCTTTCATTTGATGGCATAATTCTGCAATTTCTTCATCTGTAACTGTTAAATCTTTACGAATGACCTTATCATAAGAACGCCCTTCATCTTCATAATACATCTCAGCAGTCAAATCACGTCCAGCAGGACGTGAAGTTCCTGAAACTCGAATATAGGTGCCATCTTTAATTCCTAAGGATTTGATATAATACGGTCTTTGCTTACCTGCACTGATTTCAGCTATAATAATCGTTTTGTCGTCAATCGACTGCAAATACACATCGGGAATCACAACCGGCTCACAGCTGTCAGAAATTGCCGTCGTGATGGCATCAATCTCAGAAAAGACAATATCTTTTGGAATTCCCACTACTTCCCGACTACCATCATCAACACCAAATACGATACGTCCACCTTCTCCGTTGGAAAAAGCAACTACTGTTTTCATATATTTTGAGCTATCCTTAGGACGTTGTACTTTAAACTCAACGTTTTGGGATTCACCTGCAAGAATTTCTTCAATCGTCAACGAAATCCCTCCTTTTTACATAAGAATACCTCATCGACTTCATCTTTTTCCGGTAAAACTTTGTTCTTTTGATGTGCCGCGGAATCGTCATGTGATACGCCTGCATAAATTCCAGTATCCATGACAGATCATAGGATTTCTCGGTTGACCAATCACGATATTTTCTATGACAGACAAGCCAGACACCAATGATATTGTAGTCCAACGCATCTTCATCGGTTTCATCTTGCATACTATGACCGCAGAGGAAGCGGTATGCCACCGGATCACGGACATATGTGCGTTCAAAACGCTGCCATGCCGCTGCGATATCATCCTTTGTCCAGTGATTTTGCATTTTCCCGCTCCCTCCGGTCGCTTTTCTTATTTCGTTTCTTTCACCGTCCCAGCTCTCGCCTCAATGTTGGCGCTCGTCAAGGCGTGATTGCGTGCAAGTACGCTCACGCTTTTCCTCGCTGCTTTGCCATCTCGGCTCCCGCCTCGATGCGGGCGCTCGTCAAGGCGTGATTGCGTGCAAGCACGCTCACGCTTTTCCTCGCTGCTTTGCCATAATGTTCTTGCTGTCGGCCAGCACTTCATAGAATTTCCCGTCCTGTGCGGTCTGGAGCTTGCGGTAGTTCACCTTTACGCCGTCATCGAGATCCAGCTCAATGCGGGAAAGTGCCAGATGGCTGATTTTCTCATCGTATTCCCGGCATTCCTTCAACTGCTTGGTCAGTTTCTCCTTGCGCTTTCCGGCTGCCGCCACTTCACGGGCATTCTCGCTGTGCTCCATCATATCCTGCATCCGGTTGATTTCGGATTCATACACGCGCTGCATCTTATGCAGGTAGTCAATCCGCAGGTTGCCGATGGTATCCGGTGTGTAGCGGTGCAGATAAATCAACGCCTTAAAGCCGTTCTGCTTGCCGCTGTCAAACAGCCAGTAAATCGGACGCCTGCCGGAGCCGGTGACAGAGTAGGTCTGGCAGTGATCCTTGAAGAAATCGTTCAGGAAGTAGTTGCGGATGATCTCCCGGCTGGTGCTGCCCTTATTGCCGAGCGCTTTTGCGATGAAATCGAGGTTCTCTTCCAGCGTATCGGCGCCGTACGCCGCTTTCAGCCATGCCAAAAGGCGCGATACAATATCATCGTCCAGATAATCTTCATCGGTGATGGGAATCACATTGTCCTCGTCCGGGATAAAGCGCCGGTATTTACCGCTGTCCCACGCCCCGCCTGCGTAGGCGAGCCCTTCCATGTCCAGCGAGTATCGACCGAACATACAGCCCACGGCGTACGAAATGAGAGAAACCACCTCGTCCCGCATGGTGCGGACATAGTTACTGCCCCTCATACTCTCCGGCACAGCGTCCTTCGTGTCAAAAATGCGGTGTACCGTCACATCCTTATCCGCGACCTCGGGCGTCAGTTCGTCCTGCAAACCGTAAATGTCAATGTAAATGCGGTTCAATTCTTCTTCGTTAGCCTTGAGCTGCCGGAAGCGGGACTCACATTCTGTTTTCCAGTCCTCGTAGTACCGAGACAGAGGCGAAGCCTCCGCGCCGAACCCGCCGCGCGGCAGCAGCAGGGGATGGCGCGCAAAGTCCCAGGAAGTCTCGTAGGAGTCCCAGTCGGATTTGGATACCTGAATATTCTGAATGGTTAAATTATTATTAGTAGTAGTGGGGGTATAAATAATTGGTAGTCCTGATATATTTCCCACCAGATAGTGCATTGTGGAATTAATTGAATTCAAGTATATTTGTGCCACATTTGAATTCAAAAATGACAGAAAATAGTACTTATCGCCTTTATCTATAAATAATGTTGGAGCTTCCACATTAAAAAGAAATCCCCCAGGTAAATATCTGGCTCCATATGCACTTGATGTAGTGTGAGACCATGTAATACCCTGTCTAAAAAAGAGCTCATCATTGGCCATTGCATTTAATCGACAACCCGTACCTGCCTTTATCTCTTCCCCATCATCCTGCCAGTTAACTACATATTCAAAATTTCCATACCATTTGCGAAAACTACCGCCTTTAACTTGTGGAACCCACTTTCTTTTTGTTTGCAAATATTGTTGCTTTGCCTGCATACGAAAAGCAATGTTAAAATTTTCAACTTCATACCAACAGCGCAAAAAAAGTTCATTATCTCCTGTTTGCAGGCCGCTTCGCGCAAATCCAAAATCTGATATTCTATTTTGAGTATAAGCAGCGATAAAGTCATAACTCACCCAATACGCCACCGGCCTTCCCGGAATTTTCCCAAAATCATCCTGATTTGCAACATACCGATTTTCTCCGGCTAGGAACATATCTTCTTTTCCCTGCTGAGAAGTCGGCGCAATTAAACGGCAATAGGTACCTTTATAACCCTCCACATGCTTTGCACAGCACACAAAAGCGGTGGTCTGGACAACCTCTCCCCCAATATCTTCAAAGGCTCTTGCCCCCAGATGTGCCATATTGACGGTTTCCGTCAGCATCATCTTCTCGCGGAGCTTCTCAAAACTGGATAGGAACATCCAACTATGCTGTGTAACCATTGCCTGAAAACCGTTGTCGGCGGTCATAGCACGGCAGCGCTCGATAAACACAGCAAACAAATCCGCTTTGCTGTCTGGGTAGTTCTTTTTGACAAAGTTATTGATCTTTGCACTCAAGTTGCTTGTACTTGCGTAGGGCGGATTCGTAACTGTCACCCAATACTTCCGCGCCAGAGTCTCGCCGATGTCAATCAGCCGGTTCAACTGCTCGGCGGTATCGTCCACGCCCACGCTTTCCATGCTGATCTGCCCGGCGGTATCCGCCGCTGCCACAAAACGGCGCAGTAAGTCCCAGTTATAGCTCTCCACAGTGAGGATGGAGCCGTACTCCTTGGCATCGGTCAGGGTGTCCAGCAGGCCTTCCAGCTGCATTTTAGCAGCCTTCTTCTCGCTATTGTCCATCCCTGCGCCGAAATGGTGCAGGTGCGCACGGTTGATGCTGTTACTCTCCTGCACGGCATAGACATGGCAGGTGTTCTCGCCGTCTAAGATGCGGCGGTTATACTGTCTGGCTTTCATCATCACGGCAAAGTACGCCAGCTGATACGCGCGGTCGTCAATATCCAGCCCGTAGAGGTTGTGTTCCAGAATACTCTTTGCGGCATCGCGTTCACTGTAACCGGCACTCTCGTAAATCTGCAGCAGCACATCAAAAGCGTATACGAGAATATGGCCGGAGCCCATGCAGGGGTCAATGAGCTTAATGTCTTCCGGGTTCAGGGCAGCATACTCTCTGCGAATTTCCGCGAGCTTCGCCTGCACCGCTGTCTCCTGTTCCGCCTCTTCCAGATAGTATTTCCAGTTCTCTTTCAGTCCGCAGTCCGGGTGTCCTTCCACCCACAGACGGCCGAGGCTGTTCTCCACCATGTAGCGGACAATCCAGTCCGGGGTGAACAGCTGGGTCACGGCAGGGATTTCCTCTTTGGTAATCTTGCCGTTCTTGGCAAAAATAGCGGCCTTCAGCTCGGTATTGTAATACTGGTACAGCCAGCCGATGATCTCCACCTGACCGCCCTGCTCGATGTTGAAGTCGGCCTCCGGGATATCGTGAATCAGGTGATAGACCACGCCGTCCCGGTCAATGACGGACAGGCTTAGCAGCAGCTCGGTGTAGTTCTTGGTTGTTTCAAACAGCGCAGGCAGAATCGCATTCAAGGCATTGCACTGTTTCAGGAACAGAATGCGAAACACTTCATCCAGCCGGTTGTCCTGCTTCAACCGGAAAATCTGCGCCTCTTCCTCCGCCGTGAAGGGAAGCTCTGCGTCAAACGGGGTTGTGACCAGATCCGGTTCCAGCTTACCGCTCTCGGAAGAGAGAACCCGGATATGGGAAGGCAGATAGTCGTTGACCTCCATGAAACGGATTGCAATCAGGCGGTTAAACCAGGTATAGGCAACCTCTTCCATCACATACCGATATGCGGTCTTATAGTTGGTATCCTTTTCTTTCTGCCGGATGACCTCGATCAGCTTGTCACGCTGACGCACGGCCTCACCGGAAATCGAATATGGTTCCGCGGTGCCGATGTCGAAGAACTGCGTATCGCCGGAGCTCTGCGGCAGCGGCTTTGCAAGGCCGTCCTCGGTTATGCCGATGAGGCGGGCAGCATAGCTGACATCCGCAATCAGCTTGTTCCGCGCCCAAATCGCAAAATTTTTTATGGCTGTCTTATTCATGGAGTCAATCTCCTGTCATTTACAGTTCAATGTTTATGATGGTATCCTCATCCATCTCTTTCAGCAGGTTTTCACGCAAGACAGACAGGTATTTGTCAATGTCCTCCCTGCTCTCCAGCCGCCACGACGCTGTCCTGGCAACTGTCTTGATGGAGATATTTTTCGTGGTGCGCACCTTGTATTCCGGCTGCGATTCCGCAACCTTTTCCGCCGGTTTTACGGTCTCCCCGCGCTTTTTTGCCTCTTCCTCCCGGCGTCTCTGCTCTGCTTCGGCCTTTGCCGCCGCTTCCGCAGCAAGGCGGTTATCTTCTGCCGTCATCTCATTGAGCAGGCGCAGTTTCAAGGCCTCTGCCTTATCCGCAAAACTGCGGAGTGTAGAGACATTGTTGCACCGCTCCGCGCCGTCCATGAGCTCCCCAAACAGTTCCAGATAGCGGTTGATTTTTGTATCCTTATAGGGCTTCATGTTTAACACTTCAAACACTCTGCTTTGATCCTGGTGAATGGAATCCTTTACCGGCTCTGCCTCTTTATCCAGAATGCGATTGTAGCAGTGCGTAAACTGCTCGAGCAGTTCCGGCAGCTTCGGAATCTCCTGATAGGGCTTTGCCATCCGGACGATGGTGCGCATCTTTGCCACGACATCTTCCAGCTCTGCATCCACGATATATGTCTTACTGTCTTCGTAGATGTTCAGCATATCCAGTGCACGCGTGAAGACGGGCAGTTGCTTGTCGTCGAAGAAATTGCGGACAGACTCATAGTCATCGCCAAAATCCCTCAGCTCGTCCTGCTCGTCAAAGACGGTCTTGAAGAATTCCAACGGTGCCTGTATCCGCCCCAGTGCGGATAGCCGTTTTTTACCGTTTTTCAGAATTTCTTTTCCGGGATAAGCATAATTCTCGTATTTCGCTTCCAGCAACACAATCTCGGAGATTCGCTTCTCGCAGTCATGCTGAAACCGTTTCATAACGGTATCTTCGTCATCGGCGGACGCTGTCTCCCTGAACAGCTCTTTCATCACGGTGCGAACGGCCTTTTTCTGATTTTCCGGCACACGAATGCGCACTTCCGTCAGCAGTTTATCCACGAACTGCTTCTTTGTGATGTAGCCGATGATTTCCTCTTCGGAACGGTTATTCCGATTAACGCTTTCTCCGCTGACGGTAAAGGACAGATCGCCACGCTGAAAGAGCCGTGCCACCAGCCAATGGATGTCATCTTCCACAAAGCCATAGGGTGCTTTCATAAATCGGTCCTTGATGGTCTTCATAGAAGTCTTCATGTGTACCCGGGAATTGCCTGCCACGAATTGCAGCACATCATCCAGTGCATGGACATTGGGTTCTCCGGCATTTCCCAGTGTCAGCGACATTTGATTGCCGGTCTTGAACAGCTTCCGAATGTCTGCCTCGCCCATCGCTGCATCAATATAGGACAGCTTGTGATAAACCGTCTGCACCAATCTTCCGATTGCCTCATTGATGCGACCGGTCACTTCCTTAGCGGAGGTGTGCAATACATCTCCGTTGACATAGATGGTAGCCTCTTTCAGCGCTTCCGTCAGGTAAAGCTTGGCGTTGCCGTTCCGCTCCCGCATCTCCACGCGCTTCGCTTCTTTAATGGTCTCATACTTGGCAAGCTGCACGGAAGTATTCTTTCGCAGGAAGCGCTCAATTTTTAGGTATGCCCGCATTTCCGTCAGGAACGCATCATCGTTCGGCAGAACCACGAGGACTTCTTTGCCCTGACCGGAGAGCAGTCGCAGTGTACCGTCATCTGTGCCGCCTTCATACCACGGGGTCAACACGCGGAGGCCGATGTCGTAACTCTGGTTTGCCTTATAAGGACGGTCATCTACTGTCTGGTTGAAGGAGAATGCATACCGTCCGCCAAAACTTGGATACTGATACTTCTTCCCGGAGAAAATATCCTCATAGATCATCTCCGCAATCTTCGTGATGACCTCCGGCATCTCCACGTTTTCTTTTTCGATTTCATTGTTGATTTCCTGTTCCTCATCGGTCAGGAATACATAGACGGAGCCGTTCTTCTGAATCAGCATCTGGCGCATCAGCACCTTCAGTGCATCCTCCACCTGTGCCTTCAGGGAGATGCGGTCATCGTCAATGCCGGCAATCATCAGGCTTGTGATATTATCCACATTGGCCTGAATCTCCGGAACATATTTAATCAGGAACAGGGTCTTTAACACGTTGATTGCAAAGACATCCTTTTCCTTTCTTTCCGGGTTGACGAAGCTATTATCATAGGCGCGGATAATCACACTGCTGTGGCTGTGGTCAAGGAAGTTTTCCAAAGCATCATAAAACCGATAGAACGGCACGATGGCGCCCGTCTCCGAATCCATCAGCTGCATGGCTGACTCCTTGAACAGCGCCAGCATGGAACGCTCGCCCTCGGACAGATGCTTCCCGGAGGCCCCGTGGGTGCGGATGCTGGTCAGCACACTTGCCAGCAAATTAAACTGGTAGGGAACAAACGGATAAACCTCCGCAAAATCCTCCGCATTGGCGTACAGTTTTTTCTCCACACCGTCGTTAAAAACAATCAGATTTTTGATGACGGTTGCTTTCTGGTCATAGAGCAGCCGCAAACTCTGTGCCGCTGTCTCTGTCTTATCCAGAATACGCTTTTTGATCACGGCATCTACATTGGCAGAGGACAGGGAGAGGCGTGTGTCGAAGCGCCCCTGAATCTTGGAGAAATCGTTGCCCTTCACCTTGGTAACGGAGTCGATGTCCTGCTGGCTTGTCACGATTACCCAAGCTTTCCCCATGCACTCCTTCCCCAGCTCTTCTGTCACTGTCTGGAGGTTCAGCATCAGCTTGGAATCGTCACCGATGTACTGCCCTATTTCATCCACAAGGAATACCACATGGTGGTTGTTGCCTTTTTTCTCAATATAGGACTTTACACGCTTGGCGAAATCTTCAATGCTGATCCGGTAGCTCTCAGTTGCTTTCTCGCACCAGTTGCGGGCCACCGATTCGCTCATGAAGTTCATGTCAGAAAGGACATCGACAACGGAATCCTGAATGAAATCGAAGTCCTGACGAGAGCTTTCCCACGGATTGCCGTACTCTTCTTCAAACTTTTCCCGAAACTCCTCAAAACGACCTTCCTCGGAAAGTCTGCGCTCCAGATCGGCAAGGTGCGGCATGGAACCGCAGAAGCCCTGCATCTCATTGAAAACCTTCAGAAACACATTCACAATGGCATCTTTGTTTTCCTTACCGTTCGAATCGCTTTTGGAATCAATGTTGAAAAGAATGACATCCGATAGCGTATTTGCTGCCAGTTGCATATCTGCCAGCACCATCTGGTCGCTAATCTTCCGATCGGCGATAAAGTAGTCGATGGCATGTCGGTCTCCGACTTGTTTATTCTGAAGCAGATAGGACAAAATTTTCAGGAAATGAGATTTACCGCTTCCAAAGAAACCGGAAATCCAGACTCCCATTTTGGGTGTGGTTCCCTGAATTCCTTTTTTGTATGCCGCAAAGAAATCCGCAAAATGACGCTGAAGCTCACGGGTCACAACATACTCTTCCAGTTCCTGCGCCACATTCGTTTCTTCACCCTGGCCGACAATGATAACACCCTGTATCTCGCGGTCAATTTTCTTTCGGAACATATCCTTAATCTGCATAACAGTTTCCTCCGTCCGTTACTTTACCAGTCGGAATGCCCGGTAATAGTTATCGTCTTTAATCTCATTGAACAGAATCAGCTCCTGTTCATTATAGGTTCCCGGAAAGAACATCACGACCGGGCAGCGCACAAACGCCTGATGCAAGTTATTCAGCACCTTGTGGGAACGCAAAATCGGATAGCACTTGCCGATACCGGTCAGGAACACGACTGCATTCTCCGGCGTATGCTCTGTGATATATTGCACAATCAGGCTGTCATCGTCATTCACCTTCATGGAGTTGGTCACCGCCTTGATAATACGCTCAATTCCCCGTTTTTTTTCAAAGTCGTAACACTTTTCCAAGAAGTTTTTCTCTTCCAGAAAGTCAATGATGATATCATACAGGTCAAAGACCACAAGCACAAAATCATCATCGCCGCGGTCGTTCTTGGTTTTCAGATACGCAACGCGCTCCCGAACTTCCAGTTCCTTTTCCGGCGGGTAATCAAATACCCAGTAGTTGACCTCATTTGCGCGGCCTGTTCCTTTCCGAAAAGACGGCTTATGGATTGCAAGCTCCATCTCATCCAGTCTTTGGCTTAAGTCCATTTCATCTTACCCCTGTCAGTGTTTTTACCATGATGCCGAGAGCATGGTCATAAAGCCAGTGCTCAAATGCAATATCAAGAATCGGCTTTTGTATTTTTCTTGTGCTGTTTAGCCGGCTGCTTTCTAAGAGTCCCGCTTCACAAAGCTGTGTTTTATAGCAGGCGCCGAGACGGCGCAAGGTAGCGTCCTGAAAAGAGGCTACCTTCTCACTCTGTTCCTGCTTATTTTTGAAGAATATACGGATATCCGCATCCGTCAGTTCATCGGATCCGAGAATCATTTTTTCCCGCACGACTTCGTACACAAAATCAAAAAATAGCGTGTCATGCAAAAGAGCCGCAGTCAGTACAAATAACTTTTGTGTGGCAAGATCACTGCAGAGAAATACCGGATAAAAGCTTTCATCTAATGTCTTGATGCGGGCTGTTACTGTAAAATAAATCTGCCGCGCTCGTAATTTTGTCGGTGCACCGTAAATGTTTGTCTCTTCATTCAATTTCTTTATATCTGCAAAGCTCTTGCCCTCACGCAAAAGCTGCACGGTTTTCCGAAATTCCATGAACCAGAACGAAAATTTCACTGCTCCGGCACTATACGGTTTTCTTTCCATCTTCGCTCTCTCCGTTTCCGGATTTCTTTTTGATGTATTTGCCGCTTTTGATTCTGGCATCCTTCGGCTTTTCTGCGTTAACCGGAATGATCCATTGATGCCCCAAACGCTCGACGCCTTCAATTCGCCCTTCCATGCATAATGTCTGTACTCTCCTCGCGCAGATTCCCCATTTTTCAGAAACCTGCTGAATCGTCATGAAATCCATCCGGAACCTCTTTTTCGATGTCCAAAATCACTCACGGCAAGTTAAACTCTCACATTTCTAGTTTACTCCAGGAAACGAATAAAACCAATCTAAAGTTCATTCGAATTTTCATTTGCCCAAGATGCCTGTGCGGCAGTTCCTGCCCACAAAAAACGGTGCAGCATGCGCATGACACGCACACTGCACCTAGTATTCCGTCATTGACCGCTTGCTCTATCCGGAAGCGTTTTTTCCTTGTTCTCTAACCTATGACTGCGATTTGAGGAAGAGGTTTGTCGAAGCAAGGCTCAAGCAATGTCATCGCGTAAACAAGGGCTTTCCACCGCAACAATATCCTCAATCGGAATCCGGCTCCCGTCCGTCAGGTATATGCATCTCGGAAAGTCCGTTATCTTTTTAAGCCGCCCGCTTACCGTCACATAAGCACCGCCCGCCTTGCGCGCATCCGGCACAAAATACAAGAGGCTTAGTTCCGGCTGCTCCTGCTGCCGCTTAATCAGCGCAGCAAGCCGCTCCCCGAGGCGCTCGGCCTCCTGCAAATCAAGTTCGATTCTCTCTTCGGTACATCTTGCGGTCTCCGAGACCGCGGCATCGTAGCCTATGAGCGCCGCAAAGGGCGAAAACTGTGCTGCCCTGTCCTCCATCGGCATGGTCCTATGTTTCTTTGACTGCGGACGGGCGAAATGCAAAATATCATCGTACGCCCCGCTCACGCCCTGTGTCCTCCGATCTGCTCGTTTCTGTCCCTTCCGGTCGCGCCGTCCAGGAGACTGCGCCCCCTCAGCAGCGCATTCTTTCCGAACTTTTTCTTGATGGCGAGCGTCGCCTCCTGTAGTTTCCGCTCGCGCGCTCTCTGCCTGTCTGCCTCCGCTTGCTTTGCTTCCTCCGCCGCATAATCGGTAAACAGGTCAAGCTGCACACCATCGTTTTGCGTTTTCGCCGCCTCCTGTTCCGGGAGGACACGGTTTGCCGTGAGCGAGAGTCGCCGGATTAAGAGTGCGGGATTCACAAGGCGGTCAAAGAGCGCGGAAACCGCGGCAATGATTTCCCGCGACGAAGAACTGTATCCGCGTAGGGTTTCGCTCCCGTGCGCGTGCTTCGGAAGCTGCCTCCCGTAGTAGTCCGTGACAATCTCGCCGCGGTAGTGTTTGCGGCGTTCGGGATCGGTCAGATTCTCGCGGTCGTAGCCGACCGTGAGCACGAGTTGGTCGGTCACAAGACCTTTTTCGACCAGTTGGAGCGAGAGCGCATCTGCCATCTCGAGTGCCACAATTCTTGCCTTTTCGGCTGCATAGGCTGTCTGTAACACCTGCCCCTCGCCGAGACTCCGGCTCGCGGGACGATAAGCCTTTACCTCTGCCATGCCGCAGGGCTCATAGCCCCAGGCGTGATCGATCAGGAGCTCTGCATTCTTTCCGAAAAGCCGGTAGAGTAAGTCCTCGTCTTGCAGGGAACAGCGGGCAATATCTCCCATCGTATAGATGCCGTAGGCCTCGAGCTTCCGCGTATAGCCGCGCCCGACGCGCCAGAAGTCCGTGAGCGGTCGGTGAGACCAGAGCTCTCTCCGGTAATTTTGCTCATCTAAAACCGCGATGCGGACACCGTTCTCATCCGCTGTACAGTGCTTTGCCAGGATGTCCATCGCGACCTTTGCGAGATAGAGGTTCGTACCGATGCCCGCCGTCGCCGTGATGCCGGTGCTCTTAAGGACATCCAGAATCATCTTCCTCGCAAGTTCCTTTGCCGTAAGGCGGTAGGTCTTTAAATAGGCCGTCACATCCAGAAAGACCTCGTCAATCGAGTAGACGATGATATCCTCCGGCGCAATGTACTTCATGTAAATCGCATAAATCTTCGTGCTGTAGGCCATGTAGTGCGCCATGCGTGGCCGCGCAATCAGAAAGTCCGCCGAGAGCGCCGGATTTGCCGCGAGCTCGGACGCAAAGTGAGAGCTGCCTGTAAATGCCCTGCCCGGCAGGTGTCTTCGCCGCGCTGCATTGACCTCCTTAAGCCTCTGCTTCACCTCAAAGAGGCGGGCGCGCCCCGGCACACCGAAACTTTTGAGAGAGGGCGTCGCCGCAAGGCAGATAGTCTTATCGGTGCGGCGCTCATCCGCAACCACAAGATTCGTGTCCAGCGGATCAAGACCGCGCTCCCGGCACTCCACGGAGGCGTAAAACGATTTCAAATCAATCGCGATGTAGGTGCGCGCTTCCATATCCTCTTCTCCTCTCTTTGTATAACTCCATTATACGCGAAAGAAAGCCGAAAGGCACCTATAAATTCGAACAAATGTTTTATGCGCCGATAGTCACCTTTGTCCCGAGCGGCACATACTGCCACAGAATATCCATGACACTGTCCGGAACCGCCACACAGCCGGCGGTCGAGAAGTTCTCGGTGTAATTTCCGTGTATCATCACATAGCCGCCGAGAGCGGTCTTCCAGGGCGGACATCCCCCCTGATCAATCGCCGCGTAAATCGCATCCTTTTCCGCCTCTGAAATGAGTCCCTGCGCGAGACCCCGGTCCGCGTCCGACTTGTCGGGATAGGACAGTCCGAGCGAGAGATGATAGTTGCTCTTCGGATTCCGGAGACAGATATAATATTCGCCGCTCGGCGTAATCCGGTCGCCCTCGACCTGCTTTTTCCCCAAGTCCGAATTGGTGCCGATATTGCACGCCCAGACGCCGAGCACCTGATGATTCACATAGAGCGTGAGTTCTTTTTTCCCCTTGCTCACATAGATTCTGGTCGGCGGTTCGTTCTCTTCGACTGCTGCGCCCGTCTCTCTTGTCGTCCCGGCTGTCTCCTCTGCCGTGGCTTTCGCCGCTTCCTCTTCCCGCAAGGCTGTCTCCTCCTTTTCTTCCGCACTTACACTGGCGCTGACCTTGGTGACGGTCGCCGCATAGACCGTTCCCTGCATGGCCAGCACAGCAAGCAGTGCTGTCACCGCAATAAGTTTTCCTTTTCTCACATGGATACATCTCCCTTCTCTCTGTCAAGACAGGCACAAAACAGACTCTGCTATCTCTACTCTAGGCACGGCAGGGCAGGATTTCATCCTGCAAAGGTAGGCCTTTTCTTGGTTCTTTGGTATACCTCTTTGCGTCGTGCCGCAATCGCAGACAAAAAACAGGGGCGGACTTTCGTCCGCCCCTTCCGTAGGATCGCATACAGCGTTTGCTGTCTTCTATTATTCGGTCTTGCTGTCGTCGTAGAGTGCTACCAGCTTCTTCAAATACTCGTAGCGCGCCATTGCATCCCGTTCATTCTTTGTGAAGAGCTTTTCTGCTCTCTCCGGATTCTTCAACATCAGAGAATTGTAACGCACTTCTCCCATCAGGAAGTCTCTGTACTCGCCTTCCTTCGGTGCCTTGGAATCCAGCGTGAACTTCTTCTCGGCAGCCGGGTTGAAGCGGAAGTTGTTCCAGTAACCGGACTCAACTGCGAGCTTCTCCTCCGTCATCGCCTTATTCATGCCCTTCTTAATACCGTGGTTAATGCACGGCGAATATGCGATAATCAGGGACGGACCCGGATAAGCCTCTGCCTCTGCGAGAGCCTTGAGCGCCTGATTCATATCTGCACCCATGCTGATCTGCGCGACATAGACATAGCCGTAGGTCATCGCAATGCCTGCGAGATCTTTCTTCTTGGTCTCCTTGCCGCCCGCTGCGAACTGTGCAACTGCACCGGTCTTCGTGGACTTGGAGGACTGACCGCCGGTGTTCGAATATACCTCGGTGTCGAAGACTAAGATGTTGATATCCTTGCCGGAAGCGAGAACGTGATCCACACCGCCGAAGCCGATATCGTAAGCCCAGCCGTCGCCACCGAAGACCCACTGGCTCTTCTTGTTCAGGTAATCCTTCTGCTTGAGAATTTCCTTTGCGAGCTCGCTGCCATCCTTCTTAAGCGCCTCGATCAGCGCATCCGTTGCCACGCCGTTTGTTGCACCGACTGTGTAGGTGTCAAGCCAAGCCTGGCAAGCCTTCTTCGTCTCATCAGAGCTGGCAGTCTCGTTCAGCTCTTCGACCTTGCTCTTCAGACCGTCGCGGATTGCGCGGTTTGCAAGCAGCATACCGTAAC
>ERZ772945.77-NODE-77-length-73772-cov-9.153180_pt1 | contig 73772 bp, 62 predicted proteins | sample MGYA00511681_ERZ772945 | MGnify/ENA primary metagenome ERZ772945 (study PRJEB29015, sample SAMEA2737943) | human oral metagenome | biome: human oral; feature: human-associated habitat; material: dental | place: China | collected 2143 ...
TCGTCGCCGAAGTCCTCCTCGGCATCCTGGATGTCTCCGTCCGTATCCTGATCCTCGGAATCTACCAATTCCTCGCTCTCCGCGTCAAACTCCTGCTTGGTGAAGCCGTGCCGACCGAAGTTCTCAACATTCTCGAAGGCTGCGTAGCGCGTGTCATCAGAGCCGTCGATTAAGGCCCTGATCTCGTCGCTGTCTGCGTCGGTATTCTCTGCAGATCCCAAAGCCTCTGCCTTCTCCCTGTTTTTGGCATTGCGCTCCTCCCGGGAGATAAGAGCATTGATATTGGTATTGCCGTACTCCGTCGACTCCATCAGCTTCACTTCTCTGCCGCCGTCATCAAGAACATTAACGTCGAGCGCCAGAGCCTGCAGTTCCTTGAGCATAACCTTGAAAGACTCCGGCGTTCCCGGATCGGGAATGTTCTCTCCCTTGATGATAGCCTCGTAGGTCTTAACGCGGCCGACAACATCATCCGACTTGACGGTCAGAATCTCCTGCAGCGTATGGGCCGCTCCATAGGCCTCCAGGGCCCAGACCTCCATCTCTCCGAATCTCTGACCGCCGAACTGGGCCTTGCCGCCCAGGGGCTGCTGGGTTACCAGGGAGTAGGGGCCGGTAGAACGCGCGTGAATCTTGTCGTCGACCAGGTGATGCAGCTTCAGATAGTGCATGTGTCCGATGGTCGTGGGTCCGTCAAAGGGCTGACCGGTGCGACCGTCACGCAGCTGAACCTTGCCGTCCCTGGAGATGGGAACTCCCTTCCACAGGGCTCTGTGGTCGCGGTTCTCAGAGAGATAATCCATGGTCTTCTGATCCAGGATCTCCTGGTACTTATTCTTGAAGTCCTCCCAGGGCTCATTGACATAGTCATTGGCCATTTCCAGCGTATCTCCGATCTCGCGCTCGCTCGCGCCGTCAAAGACAGGCGTTTCAATATTGAGGCCAAGGGCCTTGGCGGCCAGGCTCAGATGGATCTCCAGGACCTGTCCGATATTCATACGCGAGGGCACGCCCAGGGGATTCAAGACGATGTCCAGGGGACGGCCGTTGGGAAGGAAGGGCATATCCTCGACAGGGAGAACGCGGGATACGACACCCTTATTTCCATGTCGTCCGGCCATCTTATCGCCGGGGCCGATCTTGCGTTTCTGCGCGATGTAAATACGGACCGCCTTGTTGACGCCGGGATTCAGCTCGTCGCCATTCTCCCTTGTAAAGATCTTGGCGTCTACAACAATCCCGTACTCACCGTGCGGAACCTTCAGAGAGGTATCTCTCACCTCTCTTGCCTTCTCTCCGAAAATAGCGCGAAGCAGCTTCTCTTCCGCCGTCAGCTCTGTCTCTCCCTTGGGGGTAACCTTTCCCACCAGAATATCACCGGAGCGAACTTCCGCGCCGATGCGAATGATACCGTTCTCATCCAGATCCTTGAGGGCCTCATCTCCGACGCCGGGAACATCTCTGGTAATCTCTTCCGGTCCCAGCTTCGTGTCACGGGATTCCGTCTCATATTCCTCGATATGGATGGATGTGTAGACATCGTTCTCGACCAGGTTCTCTGACAGAAGAACCGCGTCCTCGTAATTATACCCCTCCCAGGTCATGAAACCGATCAGGGGGTTCTTGCCGAGAGCCAGCTCTCCCCGCGATGTGGAGGGCCCGTCAGCGATTACCTCGCCGGTCTCGACGCGGTCGCCCTTGAAGACGATGGGCCGCTGATTATAGCAGTTGGACTGGTTGGACCGCTCAAACTTGGTCAGGAGATACTCATCTCTTCCACCGTCATCCGTCTTGATAATAATGCGATTGGACTCGGCCGCCTCAACGGTTCCCGCCGCTCGGGCCAAAACACAGACCCCGGAATCGACTGCCGTCTTTGGCTCCATACCGGTGCCGACAACCGGAGCCTCTGTCGTCAGAAGAGGCACTGCCTGCCGCTGCATGTTGGATCCCATGAGGGCGCGGTTCGCGTCGTCGTTCTGAAGGAAGGGGATCAGAGCCGTCGCAACAGAGAATACCATACGGGGAGAAACGTCCATATAGTCAAAGGCTCCCCGGTCATAAGTCTGGGTCTCATCGCGGAAACGGCCTGATACCTGCTTGTGGACAAAATGCCCGTCCGCGTCCAGGGGCTCATTCGCCTGGGCCACGTGGTAATTATCCTCCTCATCGGCTGCCATGTAGACAACCTCTTCGGTGACACGCGGATTGTCCGCGTCGGATTTGTCGATCACACGGTAAGGCGCCTCGATAAATCCGTACTCATTGATGCGGGCATAGGAAGCCAGCGAATTGATCAGACCGATATTGGGTCCCTCAGGAGTCTCGACCGGGCACATACGGCCATAGTGGGTATAGTGTACGTCTCGAACCTCGAATCCGGCGCGGTCTCTTGAGAGTCCGCCGGGGCCAAGGGCAGACAGGCGCCTCTTATGGGTCAGCTCGCCCAGAGGATTGTTCTGATCCATGAACTGTGACAGCTGTGAGGAGCCGAAGAACTCCTTGACCGCTGCCGTCACGGGCTTAATGTTGATCAGGCTCTGCGGGCTGATCGTCTCGACATCCTGGGTTGACATGCGCTCACGGACCACGCGCTCCATGCGTGACAGGCCGATCCGATACTGGTTCTGGAGGAGCTCTCCGACCGCGCGGATACGGCGATTGCCCAGATGATCGATGTCGTCGTCATTGCCGAGTCCATACTCCAGATGCATGTTGTAGTTGATCGAGGCAAAGATATCGTCTCTTGTAATATGTCTCGGAATCAGGTCATGCGCATCGCGCCGGATCGCCTCCAGAAGATCCTCCCTGTTGGGATTTTCCCGCATCAGCTGCTCCAGGACAGGATAGTAGACCTTCTCATTAATTCCATAGGCCCTGGGGTCGTCGATATCCACATGCGCACTGATATCGACCATGAGGTTGGACAGGACCTTCACATTGCGGGTCTCTGTCTGAATCCAAACGAAGGGAACGCCGGCATTCTGGATTCGATCCGCCAGCTCCTGGTCAACCCTGGTACCCGCCGAAGCCAGGATCTCACCGGTCGACTGATCCACCACATCTTCCGCCAGAACCTGCTTATTGATCCGCTTGCGCAGGGCCAGCTTCTTATTAAACTTGTAGCGGCCGACCTTGGCCAGATCATAGCGTCTGGGATCAAAGAACATCCCGCTGATCAGACTCTCCGCAGACTCGACCGTCAGAGGCTCACCGGGGCGAATTTTCTTGTAGAGCTCCAGAAGACCGCCCTCGTAAGAGCCCTGGGGCGCCTGTTCCGTAATGGAAGTGTCTTTCTCAAAGGAGGCCAGAATCTTAGGCTCCTCACCGAACATCTCGATGATCTCCTGATTGCTGCCCAGTCCCAGAGCTCGAATCAGAACCGTGATCGGAACCTTGCGGGTACGGTCAACGCGAACATAGAAGACGTCATTGGAATCCGTCTCATACTCCAGCCAGGCTCCGCGATTGGGAATGACAGTCGCGGTAAAGAGCTCCTTGCCGATTTTGTCATGGTCAATTCCATAGTAGATACCGGGCGAGCGGACCAGCTGAGATACAATGACGCGCTCCGCGCCGTTGATGACAAAGGTACCTGTCTCCGTCATCAGAGGAAGGTCCCCCATGAAGATCTCATGTTCGTTGATCTCGTCGGTCTCCTTATTATAGAGGCGAACCTTTACCTTAAGAGGAGCAGAGTATGTGGTGTCCCTGGCCTTGCATTCCGGAATGGTGTATTTGATCTCATCGGTACACAGGCGGAAACCCACGAACTCCAAGCTCAAATGGCCGCTGAAATCCGAGATGGGGGAGATATCATCGAACGCCTCCTTCATGCCCTCATCGAGAAACCACTTATAGGAGTCTCTCTGAACTGCAATGAAATTTGGCATCTCGAGGACTTCCTTGGAGCGCTTATAGCTCATGCGGACTCCCTTGCCGGATTTCACCAGATGTACTCTGTTCTTCTCCATTGACGTTTCACCTCTCGTTCAATCTTCGCATCCCGCAGAAGGCCACAGAAGGCCGCAAAAAGCTGCAGAAAGCTGCTGTGATAGGTTCCTGTAAAAGGGCGCAATATGCCTATTGCGCCACAATAGTGCAACCTACATACTACTACGGCTTATCAAGGCCTGTCAACCGGCAATTTTCAACCAGTTTTTCCGGCGATTTTTCGGCCAGATTTTCGGCACGTCAATTTTCGACCTGAGAAGCAAGCAAGTAAACCAGGGAGAAGCATCAGAAAAGCCACCAGAAAAACGGTACTCCCTTCCATCAAAAAAGCCGCAGCCCACACGCGGTGAACTGCAGCCCTTTCTCTGCATGGGAACGGGATCTCTGGCAGACATCTGCTCCGTCCTCTGTATCGAATGATAGAAGTGAAGCCTCTTACTTAAGGGTAACCGTAGCGCCCTCAGCCTCGAACTTCGTCTTGAGCTCCTCAGCCTCTTCCTTGGAAACGCCCTCCTTGAGCACCTTGGGAGCTGCCTCAACAGCCTCCTTAGCCTCCTTGAGGCCAAGACCCAGAGCGTCACGGACAACCTTGATGACCTTGATCTTATTGGCGCCGATAGAAGTCAGCTCTACATCGAACTCCGTCTTCTCCTCAGCGGCCGCGCCGGCAGCGCCGCCAGCTGCGACAACAACGCCAGCTGCTGCGGATACGCCGAACTCCTCCTCGCAAGCCTTAACAAGATCGTTAAGCTCGAGCACAGAAAGCTCCTTGATCGCCTCGATAAACTCTTCCGTCGTTAACTTAGCCATTTTTATTTCCTCCATAAATATTGATAATCACAGTATTTTCTGATCCAAAGCGCACGCATCAACGCGCAATTACTCTGCAGGGGTCTCAGCTGCTGCCTGAGCGGGCTCTTCTGCGGGAGCCTCGGCTGCTGCCTGAACGGGCTCTTCTGCGGGAGCCTCGGCTGCTGCCTCAGCGGGCTCTTCGGCAACTGCCTCGCCGCCCTTCTCCGCGATCTGATTGAGAACGCGAGCCAGGTTGGTGACAGGAGCCTGGAAGCTGCCCAGCAATCTGGAGATGAGCTCGTCTCTTGAAGGTATGGACGCGATTTCCTGAATCTCCTCCGCGTCGTAGAACTTGCCCTCGACAACGCCAGCCTTCAGCTCAAGTTTGGGAGCCTTCTTGGCGAAGTTGGCAAGTACGCGCGCGGCGGCGGTTGCGTCGTCCTTGGAGATCGCGATTGCGTTGGGTCCCTCGAGAACATCTGCCAGGCCCGCGAAATCAGTATCCTTGATCGCGAATCTGACCATGGTGTTCTTGTAGACCTTGTAAGAAACGCCCGCTTCTCTCAGGTCCTTACGCAGCTCAGTATCTTCAGCGACCGTCAAGCCACGGTAATCAACCACAACAACAGAAGCTGCGTCCTGAATGCTGTCGGCGATTTCCTGAACGATCGGCTGTTTTAACTCTACTTTTGCCATGTATTGGTTTCCTCCTTATTAGATTTCAACTTGCGACATAAACCGAAAAACCTCACCGTCCTAAGACAGTGAGGCAGATGATCCTACGTATCACAGACAGGCTGTGTTCGTCGTCCTCCTCGGCAGGTCGATCTACGTTACGCCTTGCGGCACCTGCTGTCTTCGGTAAAGATGCTTACGCATTATAACTGGAATTGTATATGGTGTCAATCCTCAGGCAAACTGTGTCGTGTTTACCTTGACGCCAGCCCCCATGGTAGGCGCAAGAGTCACACTCTTCAGATACTGACCCTTCAGGCTTGAGGGTCTTGCCTTGACGATTGCGTCCATTAAGCTCTGGAAGTTGTCCGCTAACTGCTCATCGGTGAAGGAAGCCTTCCCGATCGGCACGTGAATAATATTGGCCTTGTCAAGGCGGTACTCGATCTTACCTGCCTTGATGTCGTTGACTGCCTTGGTGACATCCATCGTAACGGTTCCGGCCTTGGGGTTTGGCATTAAACCCTTTGGTCCGAGGACACGGCCGAGACGTCCTACAACGCCCATCATGTCCGGGGTAGCTACAACAACGTCGAAATCGAGCCATCCCTCGTTCTGGATCCTGGGGAGCAGGTCCTCAGCTCCGACGAAATCAGCTCCTGCGGCTGTCGCTTCCTCAGCCTTGTCACCCTTGGCAAATACCAGGACGCGAACGGTCTTGCCGGTACCGTGGGGGAGTACAACCGCTCCACGGATCTGCTGCTCTGCGTGACGACCGTCACAACCGGTGCGGATGTGAACTTCAATGGTCTCGTCGAACTTGGCGGTCGCGTTCTTCTTAACCTGGCTGATCGCCTCCGCCTTATCAAGCTCTACCGTTTTATCGTAGCTCTTGACGGCCTCCTGATATCTCTTACCTCTCTTCATGATTACCTCCTGTGGTAGTAGCGGGAGAAGATTCCCTCCCACAAATTCTCTTGTAAAGACGGCAAACCGCTTTCCTTCAATCCGCCGTCATCTCCTGGTTATGAAACTGCCCTCCGGCCTCTTATGACCCGCGACTTAACCGCGAGCCAAACGAGGTCAGTCAACAATCTCAATTCCCATACTGCGCGCGGTACCCGCGATCATAGACATTGCAGCCTCAATATCCGCAGCGTTCAGATCGGGCATCTTGGTCTCAGCGATCTCCTGAACCTGCGCCCTGGTGATCTTGGCGACCTTGTTCTTGTTGGGCTCGCCGGACGCCTTCGCGATTCCGCAGGCCTTCTTGATCATGACTGCAGCCGGGGGGGTCTTGGTGATAAATGAGAAACTTCTGTCAGTGTAGACAGTGATAACAACGGGGACGATGGTATCACCCATGTTCGCTGTCTTCGCGTTGAACTGCTTGGTGAACTCTACAATGTTCACTCCGTGCTGACCAAGCGCGGGTCCTACGGGGGGGGCAGGGGTTGCCTTGCCCGCGGGGATCTGAAGCTTGATATATCCTTCAATTTTCTTTGCCATTTTGGAAATGCCTCCTTAATTCATTTTCTGAACGTCCGTGAAACTGATTTCAACCGGCGTTTCACGGCCAAAGAGCTCAACGTTAATGGTGAGACTCTGTTTATTGGGGTTCATCGCCTGAACGACACCGACCGTATCCTTCCAGGCGCCTCCGATCACGCTGACCGTATCGCCAACGCCGAAGTCGACCTCAATATTTTCGGTATGAATTCCCATCTTGCTCATTTCTCTCTCAGTCAGAGGGACAGGATCGGATCCGGGGCCGACAAAGCCGGTCGCGCCTCTGGTGTTGCGTACGACATACCAGGTATCGTCATTCATATACATGTTGATCAGAACATAGCCGGGAAAAATCTTCTTGGAGACAGTCTTGCGGACGCCGTTCTTCACTTCTACGACATCCTGCATGGGGACCATAACCTCGAGGATCTGATCTTGCAGATGACGGTTCGCCACCGTCTTCTCAATATCAGCCTTCACCTTGTTCTCATACCCCGAATAGGTGTGTGCCACATACCAGTGTGGTTCCGTATCGTGCCGAGTTGCCAATTCTCTCCTCCTTGTACAGCCTTACAGCTATCACTTCAGATTGAAATTCACCAGAAAATTAAGCCCGAAGTGGACAACGAAATCGACAGCCACAATAATTGCGGCAGTGATAACGCTGGTCACAACGACCGCTACCGATTCTCTGGACACCTGGTTGATTGAGGGCCATGTAATCTTAGAGAATTCATGCTTGATTCCTGTCCAAAAACCGGTCTTGGACTTTGATTCATTTGCCATAGCGTCTCCTAGCTGAGATTATTTTGTCTCTTTGTGCAGAGTGTGTCTCTTGCAGAAGGGGCAATACTTCTTGGTCTCAACACGATCGGGATGCGTCTTCTTATCCTTGGTCGTGTTGTAGTTCCGTCTCTGGCATTCTGTGCATGCCAATGTTATTCTTGTGCGCACAACTTCTACCTCCAATTTCATTAAGAGTATGCTGTCGCGTCAATTCCTGTCCTTCGGGCGGAAAGTACCCGAAAATAGACATAAAAAAAAGACGCTCTTCCATCGCCAAAATAATATAGCATAGAGGGGAAAGCCGCGTCAATCTATTTCTGCCGGGGGAGGCAGGGAAGCTCCCCATTCAAAATTGAAAAAAGAAAAGCTTCGTATATAATGAAGACAATCATATAACTAGAGAAGAGGTGCCCTATGTTTCAGATTGACTTTACGCAGCCGATACATGTCCATTTCATTGGCATCGGCGGCATCAGCATGAGCGGTTTGGCTGAGATCCTGCTGGACCGTCACTTCACGGTTTCCGGCTCCGACCGGTCTCCCTCCGCGATCACAGAACACCTGTCTTCCCTGGGCGCGAAGATTGCCTACCCCCAGTCCGCTGCCAATGTCACGGACGACATCGACTGCTTCGTCTACACGGCCGCCATCTCCCCGGATAACCCCGAATGGATTGCCGCAAGCGCCAGCAAAAAGCCCATGCTGACCCGGGCCCAACTCCTGGGACAGATCATGAGCCACTACCCGGAGTCCATCGCCATCGCTGGAACGCACGGCAAGACCACAAGCACATCCATGATGTCCATGCTCCTTTTAGAGTCCGATCAGAAGCCCACCATCTCTGTCGGCGGTATCTTAGACGCCATCCACTCCAATGTCCATGTGGGGGACTCTGACCGTTTCGTCGCCGAGGCCTGCGAATACACCAACTCCTTTTTGGAGTTTTACCCCAAGTACAGTGTCATCTTAAACATTGAGGCAGAACATCTGGACTTCTTCAAGGATTTGGACGATATCCGCCGCTCCTTTAAGCGCTTTGCCGAGAACACAGCCGACAAGGGTCTGCTCGTCATCAACGGTGAAATCAATGACTGGCAGTCTCTGGTCGCCGACGTCAAATCCGATGTACAGACCTATGGTTTCGACGACAGCTGCGACTGGTATCCCAGCCAGATCAGCTATGATCACTTCGGCTGTGCCAGCTTCATTCCCCATTTTCGCCAGCAGGCCCTTCCTCTGATCCGGCTGCATGTGCCGGGACGCCACAACATCGGCAACGCCCTCTCCGTCCTGGCGGTCGCTCACCGCATGGGCCTGAGCGAAGAAGAGATCCGGGAGGGCTTTGCCAAGTTCCACGGAGCAGACCGCCGCTTCCAATATAAGGGGAAATTCCATGGGGCTACCGTCATCGACGACTACGCCCACCACCCCACAGAGATCCGCGCCTCATTAGCAGCCGCCAAGAACTATCCGCACAAGCGCATTGTCGTCGTATTCCAGCCCCACACCTATACCAGAACCAAGGCCTTCTTAGAGGACTTTGCCGACGCCCTTTCCGCCGCGGACCAGGTCATCCTGGCCGATATCTATGCGGCCAGAGAACAGGATATCTACGGCGTCAGCTCCCTGGATATCAAGAAACGGCTGGACGCCGCCGGCGTCGACTGTCTCTATTTTCCTTCCTTCGAAGAAATTGAGGACTATCTGAAGAAAAATTCTATCGACGGGGACCTGTTGATAACCATGGGGGCCGGAAATGTCGTGCAGATTGGAGAGGACTTGCTCCGCTGAGACTTATCCACCTCTTCCACACCTGTCTGTCTCTGTTTATTCACAGCCGGTGTGGATTTTTTTGCCCCTGTCCATAGGCTTTTTAGGCATTTATCCACATACGCACAATTGGAGCGGAGCCTCTTTCTTCCGGGCTCTGTGCCTTTTTCGCCGCCTGTCTCTATGGTATAATCGCAGGCGTGTTTCAAGGAAAAAAGGGAAGTTATCATGTCAGATGTGAAGATCCATACCAGCGACGGCAGGCAGGTGACCTGCGTTCCAAACGCGTTTATTGACCGCTATATGAGGGATGCCAACGGGGAGTATGTCAAGGTCTACCTCTATCTTCTCCGCTGTCTGGAGGACCGCCATATGGATCTGTCTCTGCCAAGCATTGCCGACCATCTGGATCTGACGGAGAAGGATGTGCGCCGGGCCCTCTCTTACTGGGAGTCCGTCCTGATCCTGCGCCTGGAGTACAACGCGAAGGATCAGCTGACCGGGATCTGCATGCTCAATCTCCAGGAGAAAGAGAATGTCCTTTTCGACGCAGACAGAATGTCAGACCCTGTCGCCCCTGTGATCGATCCTGGTACGGGAAAGTATCCTTCCATCAATGATCGGCCTGCCTACAGCCCCGAACAGATCAATGCCTTCTCCGCGGATGAAAGTGTCCGCGAGCTCCTCTATGTCGCTCAGACTTACTTCGGCAGGCCCCTGACCCACAAGGAGATTGAGACCATTCTCTATTGGAAGGACAGCCTTCACTTCTCTTCCGAGCTGATTGAATACCTGATCGAATACTGTATTGATAACAGTCATTCCTCCATCTACTATATGGATCGGATCGCTCTCTCCTGGGCTGAGAAGAAGATCCTCGATCCCCAGGAGGCCAAGAAGCAGAACGAGATCCGCTCTTCTGTCTACCGGACCGTGATGAATGAATTCGGCATCAAAAATCGCTCCATGGCCGCCAGTGAGCAGGAGCATCTGCAGCATTGGGTCTGTGACCTCAAATTCGATGAGGAAATTGTGGCGGAAGCCTGCCGCAGAACCATTTCCAATATTTCCAGACCCAGCTTCGAGTATGCCAACAGCATCTTAAACAGCTGGTACCGCCAAGGCGTATCCAGCCGCGCTGACATCATGCAGCTGGACGCAAGGTACATGGAACAGAAGAAGACCTCCTCTGACAGCCAAAAGGCCGGCGGACAGACGCAGGCCGGCGGCGGGCAGACAGCCGCCAGCAAGAAGAACCGCTTCCATAACTTCTCCCAGGGAAACTACGATATCGCAGCTTTAGAAGACGCCCTGATCAAGAACTGAGGATCCTATGCCACTGACCAACACACAGTATGACCAGCTGATGCGGGAATATCAGCAGAAACAGTTTCGCAATCGGCGCATCATCGATGCCAGACAAGCTGAGCTCTACAAGAAGCTTCCCCTCCTGCGTGATCTGGACGAGCAGATCCGCTCTGTCAGCATGCAGGCAGCCCGCGCTAGAATTAAAAAAATCGGGGAGACGGACGGGGAGACAGATTCGGAGAACTCCCCCTCTAAATCGGCGTTGCATGAGCAAATCAAAAACCTCTGCCGACAGAAAATACAGGCGATGGAGGAGGCCGGCTATCCCTCCGATTACCTGGTCCCACCCTATGATTGCCCTGACTGTCAGGACACCGGCTATATCAATGGCCGGCGCTGCCACTGTTTTAAGCAGGCGGCGATTGATCTGATCTACACCCAGTCCAATCTGACCGACCGCTTTCAGAGTGAGAATTTCGACCTCTTCCGGCTCGACTATTACTCCAGAGAGCAAATTGACCCCAGAAGCGGCAAATCTTCCTACGAAATTGCCAAAGAGGCCCTTGCTTTCTGCCATTCTTATGTGGACAATTTCGACAGAGATGGTGGTAACCTAATGCTGATCGGTATGCCCGGCATAGGAAAGACCTTTCTGTCCAACTGCATCGCTAACGCGCTCATGCAAAAGGGGCACTCGGTAATCTACTTCACCGCCTTCCAATTGCTCAAGGCCTTTGAAGCTTCCACCTTCCGCCACGACGAGGAGGCCGGCAGGGAATCCGATAACATTTTCAGCTGTGACCTGCTGATCATCGACGATCTCGGCACGGAGATGAATAATTCCTTCACCAACTCCAAGTTCTTTGAGGTGGTCAACGAGCGCCTCCTGCGGAAGAAATCCACCGTGATTTCCTCCAACCTGGATATGGGTCAACTGCGAGATACCTATTCGGACCGCGTCTACTCCCGCCTGGCCAGCAATTATTCTTTCATCCGGCTCTACGGACAGGATATCCGTGTCCTTAAGAAAATAGAGCAATCGTAAACCCAACAATAAGGAGAGCAAAATGCCAAATGACAAGCTGTTACTGGAGAGCAACCCGGTCGCGCCCCTGGGAGTCATCCCCCTCAAGAGCTGCACTGACATCGGAGACCGGATCAACCGCTGGCTGACCACCTGGCGCCAGGAGAGGGATTCAGAGCGCGCCAACAGCAATGAAGAGCCCGTCTACACGGAGGGGAGTTACATTGTCAAAGCTCACACCCCCCGCTTCGGCTCCGGTGAGGCCAAGGGTACCATCGAGCAATCCGTGCGCGGCTTAGACCTCTATATCATGGTCGACGTCACCAACCACAGTCTGACTTACGACATGTGCGGCGAGTGCAACCACATGTCTCCCGATGACCACTACTCTGACTTAAAGCGTATCATCGCCGCAGTTGAGGGCAAGGCTCATCGCATCACAGTCATTATGCCCTTCCTCTACGAGGGCAGGCAGCACCGCCGCTCCTCCAGAGAATCCTTAGACTGCGCGCTGGCCTTGCAGGAGCTGGTCTCCATGGGCGTCGACAATATCATCACCTTCGACGCGCACGATCCCAGGGTTCAGAACGCCATCCCCCTGCACGGCTTTGATACCGTGACCTGCGCATATCAGTTCATCAAGGGAATTTGCCATAACTGCGATGACCTCAAGCTGGACAATGATCATCTGATGATCATCTCCCCCGATGAAGGCGGCACCCAGCGCGCCGTCTACATCGCCTCTATCCTGGGCGTTGAGATGGGCATGTTCTACAAGCGCCGTGACTACTCCAGGATCGTCGACGGCCGCAACCCCATCGTAGCTCACGAATTCCTGGGTGCTCCCGTCGAGGGCAAGGATGTCTGGATCGTTGACGACATGATCGCTTCCGGCGAGTCCATGATTGATGTCGCCTCTGAGCTCAAGCGCCGCGGGGCGAACCGGATCTTCGTCATCGCCACCTTCGGCCTCTTCACCAAGGGTATGGCCAGATTCGACAAGGCCATCGCGGACGGGATCATCTACAAGGTCGTCACCACCAATCTGGTGTACCAGAGCGAAGAGCTCCTCTCCCGCGACTACTACATCAGCTGCGGAATGAGCAAGTACATCGCCTATATCATCGACACCTTGAATCACGACAATTCCATCGCCAGACTCCTGGATCCCTATGACCGAATCCAGAGACTGGTAAGCAAGTACAAGGAGGAGCACAAAGAGGCATAAAGATCTATCCGGCCGGATCAGAGAAACCTTCTAATCACAGGGTGCTATTTCCTGTGTATTCGTCTGTCTAACAATAAGAACCAGCTACTATATATCACGCATACTTTCCTCCGGGAAAGGCAAAATATAGTAGTTGGTTCTCTGTTTTTAGACAATCATGCATGCCGCAGATCGTATGCTCATACAGATATTTCTGCCCTTTGTCCCTTCCGGGGAGGCCTGCTCTGTGCGATGAAAACTAGCAATGATCTTCGTTTCTTGCGCAAAATTCCTATAGGTATCCAGATCTCCAATAACTGTCCGAAAAATCATCCAGATGATCAAATATGTCTCGATCGTACTGTTCCATGTCAACAACCCATTTTCAACTCTTACTCGCATCTATATATGATATGGGCATCAAAAAGTCATCGCTGCGCTGTAGCGCAAACGCTCCATAACAACTACATCTTTAACACTTTAATTATTATATTATGAAGAGAAGTTCTTTCTCAATCTGTCATTGACCCCCTCGGATGTCAAAAACACCAAGGGGGTCAATGATTCATAACGATGGAATACTCGCGAAGAGTGCATTTCATTGTGCCACTGTCTACAGCTCTACAATAAATGTTTACTTCCGCGTCAGCCTGTGCCCTCCATGCAGGCCGCGCGGAAAGAGGATCCGATAGCAGGCCAGCCCGAAAGCCAGGAGGCCGACAAGGTAGATCGCGCCCAGGCTGAACAAGAGGAAAATGTCCAGAATCCGAATCATCAGAGCTGATAGGTCTAACATAAGAACCTCCCTTCTCCAAATACAATTCCTTCTTCAGCCCAAACATAACGCGATCCGCGGAAGATGGCAAGATGAAAGAGTCACTAAAAAATCAGCTGTTTTTTGTCTATTTTTCATCCCCAGCTAATTCGCTTTCACGTAGGACAGGAATACATTTCCCGCCTCCTCCAGCTGCCCGCTGATGCTGTCCATTCTGGCGGAAATCACATTTCCCGTCTGAGGCTGAAAATAGCGGATCGTATCAGCGGAATAACCCACAATCAAGATAGCCTCGCCGCCCGGCAAAAGGGCATAGACCGCGCTTCCCTTGGACACATAGTAGAGAACCTGTGACAGCTTTGCCCCGGTCAAATCCACTGCCAGAGATCCCTGCAGACTCTCGTCGAGAATCTGTGCCGGTCGCTTGCCCTGAGCAGTCAGGTCAGAGACCTTCGTCGGCTTCTTCTCCCTCATTAAGATGGCGGACAGAGCCTGGCTGGAAGCGTCTGCCCCCTTGTCGGCGTCATTGACCTTAAAACCGCTCAGCGCTCCGACATAAGCCCGCTTATCCCTGCGCCAGATAGTATGCGCCTTGCTGTCCACCACCAGTCCCATGTCCGCGTCGGCCCGATCGATGGCACCGATCAGGCTGTCGGTCGTCAGATCTACCCGGCTCCCCTGATAGACAAAATATCGCAGGTCCTGGTCGCCGGGATCCAGCTGCAGACTCGCCTTCTTCGGCGCAGCTGCCAGATCAGCCCTCTGAAAACGCAGCGCCTGCACCTTCTCCTGTCCGGTCGTCTCCCGGCCGGAATCAGTCATCTGCACTGTAGTCACCATTCCCAGACCCGGATCCTCCTGCGCCTGAATCTCACAGAAATCGGATTTCTCAGTGAGACTCTTCTGTATGCTGTCCGAATCAGCAGACACATAGTGGTCGCCCTGTCTTCTGACCCTGCGCAAGGTCAGCGTCGCCCCGCCGCGGTCAGCGCCCACCACAAAGAGGCCGTCCTTCTGGTAGGTCAGCAGTTCTTTGTCCTCCGAAATACTGTGGATCTTGACCTGATACATGGGACTGATCACATTGCCTGCCGCGTCCTTGGTCTGATCCGACGGACGGATGACACCGTAAGCCAGATCCTCGCCCATAAAGGCCAGAACCTGTATCTTCTCCCCATCTGAGGCGGTCAGATCCCTCTTCTCTCCCGTCTCAAAATCCATAATGTGAATCTGGTCGGCCGGTTCGCTGGCCTCTGTGTAAGCCAGATAGCGCCCGGAGGCAGAAACCGCGTACTGCCCCTTTTTCAGCCCCCGCAGCAGCTCTGTCGTCTTCCCCCTGTTTAAGTCGATTCGAACTGCCGTCCCGTCAACTATCAGGTAAAAATCCTGTCTCCCGTTCATATAGAGCAAATCTGAGAAAGAAGCCTTCAGGATCTGATAGGAATCCCCGCTTCTGACGAAGGCCTTCTCCAGGGTCTGTCCTGTCACAGAGTCATAGTGGTACAGGTTGATCCCTATCTGACCTTCATGAGGCCCGGCATTCATGTACCCGTACACCACAAAATCCATGCTTCCCGACTCATCCACGCCAAGCAGCTTGTATGCGTGGTCCGCGCAGTTACTGCGGGGATCTGTCAGATCGCTGTCATCCCGAAAGGAAAAGATCCGCTTGAGGCTTTTCTTCCCCTGATCATAAGTAAAGAGATCTCCGCCGGAGACGAAGCTGATCAGGCTTCCGGTCTCATTGGACAGACAATTCAGATTTCCATTGCCCACGCCAAGGTTCAGTCTGGCTCCCGTCACAGAGATGCTTCCATCTGTCTGGATGGGATCCATCCGCCTCTGATAGTCCATCAGATACATGCGCCTTGTGCTGTAGCGAACCCGAAAGTACTCATGCACCGTAAAATAGCGGCTTATCCCCTGGTCATCCTTCCTCAGGACGAAGCTGGACTCCAGCATACAGTAATTGGTATTGATATCCGTGAAGGAATAATCCGGTTCCCGGACCTGGCTGGCCTTCAGAGAGCCATAGCCGATCTGGCCAATTCCGGAATCCAAATTCACCTCTGTCAGGTCTGTCGAGTTCGCCTCCCGGCTCGGATCATTCAGATAGACGGACAGGTCCCTGTACTGGTCTGACAGGCTCTTTGCGTGAAAATCCCTGGCGAAGTCAAAGATCTCCTCTACGTGATCATCCCCGGTCTTTAATACCCTGGTATAGTAGTAGATCTTCTCCTTGGATCCGGTCAGCTGGAGGGTTAAGGTCAGCAAATACTCCGTCTCATCCTCCAATTTGCCGGACAGGTCGATCTCGGCGGACGGATCCTGCCCGCCGCCTCCCAGGTCGTTCAGCTGCCCGCTCGCCAGCTGATTCTGCCCATCAGCTGACCGCAGCTCATAATCCAGACTCTGGACTGCTTTTCCCAGACTGTCAATCGTCAACTGCAGCCGGTCACCGTCAATCAGAGGCGTGATGGTTCCCCGCATGTAGCTGCCTTCCATGGGAGTCGTATAGGCAAAGAGACGATTGATTTGCCGGTCCTTTAGTCCGACGCTGATCCCCGGCAGACTGGGCTTGTCCATGGAAAGCGCCCTGGGTCTCCGGTGAAAATTAAACAGAAGGGAGAAGAGAATCAGAGATGACAAAAAGACCAGCCCCAGGATGATCAGCTGCCTGCGCAGCTTGGGGCTGAGTCCTTTTTCGCGAAATCGCAGATTCATAGTTCTGATACCCAGGCCCTGATCTGCCGGTAAATGCCCTCGGCATCCAGCTGATATTTATGGAGAAGCTCTGCCGCCGGACCGGATTCGCCGAAGCGATCGCGAATACCGATGCGCAGCAGCCTCGCGGGATACGCTTCCGCCAGAGTCTCCGCAACCGCGGATCCCAGCCCACCGATGATCGAGTGTTCCTCGACTGTGACCACTCTGCCGCAGTCAGCGGCGGACCGGATCAAGAGGTCGCGGTCCAGGGGCTTGATCGTATGCATGTTAATGACACGGGCTGAAATGCCATCCTCCTCCAGCCGCGCGGCCGCCTGCAGGGCCTCCCCCACTTCCAGACCGCAGGCAATCAGGGCGAGATCGGTCCCCTCGCGGACAACGCTCCCCTTGCCTAGCTCAAAATGATAGTCCGGCCTGTCATTGATGACAGGAACCGCCAGACGCCCGAAACGGAGGTAAAAGGGTCCATCCGTCTCGTATGCGGCCCGTACTGCCTCTCTGGCCTCAATATCATCCGCGGGGACGACAATGGTCATCCCGGGAATCGTCCGCATGAGGGCGATGTCCTCGTTACACTGGTGACTGGCTCCATCCTCCCCTACGGAGATTCCGGCATGTGTCGCCCCGATCTTGACATTCAGATGAGGATAGCCAATGGAGTTGCGCACCTGCTCAAAGGCTCTTCCTGCGGCAAACATGGCAAAGGTGGACGCGAAGGGCACCTTGCCGGTAGTGGCCAGTCCCGCGGCAATCCCCATCATGTTGGATTCCGCGATCCCACAGTCGATATGACGGTCCGGAAAGACCTTCTTGAACATCCCCGTCTTGGTGGCCGCTGCCAGATCCGCATCTAAAACGACCAGATTCTCATGTTCTCTTCCAAGCGCGACAAGGGCATTGCCATAGCTGTCACGCGTCGCAATCTTCCTCATCTCTGACATAGTGCTTCCTCCGCCTGATTCAGTTCCTCCATCGCCAGCGCGAACTGCTCGTCATTGGGCGCCTTTCCATGCCACTCACAGGCATTCTCCATATAGGAGACTCCCTTTCCCTTGACTGTGTGCATGACGATACAGCTCGGCGCCCCCCTATGGGCGCGGGCCCCGGCAAACGCCTCCCTGAGCTGGTCGAAATCGCTGCCGTCCATCACCTCTATGACATTCCATCGAAAGGCCTCAAACTTCGCCGGAATGGGAACCGGCGAGTTGACCTGGTCCAGCGTCCCGTCGATCTGCAGATTGTTGTAGTCTACGATGGCAACCAGGTTGTCAAGCCTGCGGTTCCCCGCAAACATGGCGGCCTCCCAGACCTGTCCCTCCTCGATCTCGCCGTCCCCCAAGAGGGTGTAAACCCGGTAGTCCTCCCCGCTCAGCCTGGCGGAGAGTGCCATGCCGACCGCGACAGAGATCCCCTGTCCCAGAGAACCGGAGGAGGCATCCACCCCTGGCGTCTCCTGCATGCAGGGATGCCCCTGCAGATAACTCCCCATATGGCGAAGGGTCTTTAAATCCTCCGGGGGAAAATATCCCCGCTCCGCCAGAGCCGCGTAAAGGGCCGGGGCATTGTGCCCCTTGGAAAGGACAAAACGGTCCCGATCCGCCTTTTTGGGATCCCCCGGATCCAGCTTCATCTCCTCAAAATAGAGATAGGTCAGAAGGTCAGCAGAAGAAAGAGAGCCGCCCGGATGCCCGGACTTACCGGCATGAACGCCGGTAATAATACCCTTGCGGATTCGAACCGCATGTTTCTGCAATTCCAGATTTGTCATATCCATTCCTTTCAGAGAGCACACCGACGTCAACCATTATAGTAGAAAAGGAAGCACTTTTCTATTGGTTGAAAACTCCCATCGCAATCCCCTTATCGTAAACTCCCATCACAGCCCCCGCTATGGAATTTTCTCCGGAAATTTGCTCTTTTCTGTTGGCAGAAATCGCTCTCCCCTTTTCCCCTTATCCACCCTTCTCTATATCAATCTCGCCTTCTATCCTTCTCTATTGAGAATAAAAAAACTATACTGTAATCAACGGCAGATTCGGATACAGACAAGGAGGTTTCCCATGCCCGGAATGAAAACGCACAATATCTTTGGCCTCAGGGCCGCCAGCTTCATGCCCGCTGACCTCAAGAGCCGAATCGCGCGCCATCCGGTCGCCTACGCCATCGGCCAGCAGGGACCGGATCTCTTCTTCTACTCCCTCTCCCCCTACCTGGCCTACTCCGAAAACCCGGGGGTGGTCATGCACTCCAGCCGGGTTATGGATTTCTTCGACGCCCTCTTGAGCGCCCGGGAAGAGATCCTGAATTCCGATGAGGGCCGCTCTATTGCCGACGCCTATATCTGCGGTTTCATAGGTCACTACACCCTGGATTCGACCTGTCATCCCTATATCTACTGCCGGACCCGAAAGAGAAGACATGCCGACCGCCCCGTCTATGACTTCGGCCTGCACGTCTTCCTGGAAACGGATATTGACAGCGACTGCGGACGCTACTACCTCAACCAGGAGCCGCTCATGGACCACACGGAGCGCTATTTTAAAGCCTCTGCCTCCGAGCGAAAGGTTCTGACCCTTCTTCTTTCCCGGGCAATCGGACGAACTTACCCGGAACTTGGTCTCAAGTCATGGACCATTTATGAATCGCTGCTCAGTCTTCCCATGACCGCCAGGCTCCTGCGGGATCCCTCCGACGCCAAGAGAAAGCTCCTGCGCCGGGCGGAAGAGCTGAGCATGGGACACGCCGTCGTCTCCGGTATGCTGGTCAGCAATCACATCCGCAAATATCCCGATCCCTGCAACCTCTCCCATCAGACCTGGTACAACCCCTGGGATCCCGGGCATAGACCCCGCAGAGAGAGCATCATGGACCTGATCGATGACTCCACCGCTGCTCTGATTCGACGGGTCGAGCTCTACTTTGAGGCAGTAGATCAGGCGGACGCAAATCAGGGGCAGGCGGACTTCATCCCTCTTCTGGAGGATCTGGGCGACCGCTCCTATCTGACGGGGTATACCCTGGAAGATTAAGGCAGACCGACACACTGCCCCGTGATCATCCTCTCACCTGTCTCAGACAGCTGTTCCCCCTCGGCACCCGGTTCATCTGCGCGTGTTTTTCGGGTAATCCTCTTCTTTTCTGTTTCAAGCAAGTCTTACAGTGACCGCTCCGCGATCTCCCCGCTCCGGTACATCTCCAAAAGAGAGGTCAGATCCTCAATATCCAGGGCGATCCCCCGGCCGATATCCGTATCCCGCACCATCACGCGCTGCTGCTCCTTCTCAATCACCTCAGAGCTGGACTCGATATCGTCATTATTGGCAAGGGCATCCTCAATCCCCATAAAGGGCCTGTGCTCCTTGAGACGGATTCCGTGCGAATTATAGATCATGGTGTAGCCCGCGATCCCGGTTGTCTTGTGCATACCAGCGCAGAAGCCCCCGTCTATCACATAGAGCTTGCCTCCGCCCCGCACCGGCTTCTCGCCCCGGATCGTCTTGACCGGGGTGTGGCCGTTGATGATGTGCCCCATGGGCGAATAGACCCCGAACTCACGCATGATCATATTGCAATAGCGCTGGTCCAGGCTGAAATTGTAATAGGGATCCGTGGGCTCCTCCCAGGTCGACCGATCGTCGATGAACTCCCTCTGAAAGGTCGCCAGCCTGCGGCCGCAGAGGGGGGACTTGGGTCCTGCCCAGAGGAAATACATGAAGTCCAGATCCCTCTCGTGATCCTGCTGGCTGAAATCCTTACCGCTCTTGGGATCCCTGGTCCGATAGTAGGCTCTTCGGGCGATGCGGTCGGCATAATCCATGTAGCTCCTGCCCCGATAGACATTTCCCTCCAGGCAGATTCCGTCCAGATTCCCCTCAGAGTCCATGGGAATGCAGCCGTGGTAGAGAACATTATCATTGAAGACGCGGTAGATGCTCCCCTTCTCATAGAGGAACTCCACATGGGCCTGCAGGCGCTTGGAACCGGAGAAATCATCCACCAGGCCGTCCAGGATTATCTTCTCTTCCTCTGATAATTTCGTCGGATCATCCGGGTCGACCGTCGGGAAATCCCTACAGTTCAGGGGATAAGTCTTCCCCTCGATCTCCACACTGTAATTGCGAAAATCACAGCGGGAAAACAGGCGCATCTGATCCATGCCAAATCCCGGATTCTCCCGGATCACACGGTCTTCCAGCTTATAGGCGATCACGCTGATCGCCCGCAGGGCCGCCTTGATCGGGTCTGTCTCCTGGTACTGCTCTAAAGCGAAGAGAACCAGCTTGCGCAGATTAATCCCGTAGTGGCTCTCCAGAATCTCCATATTGCCATGTCGCAGATTGTTGCGCAGGACATTGGCGACGCAGACCCCGGATCCGCAGGCAGCTCCCATCCAGAGGATATCGTGATTCCCCCACTCGATATCCAGGGAGTGATATCCCATGAGCAAGTCCATGATCTTATCCGCGGAGGGTCCCCTGTCAAAGATGTCTCCCACAATGTGCAGGTGATCGACGGCCAGGCGCTTGATCAGGGAGGACAGGGCGATGACAAACTCCTCCGCGTTTTTCAAGGCGATAATGGTGTGCAGAATCTCCCTGTGGTAGGCCACCTGATTGTTGTCCTCATCCGCCTGCATATGGAGGAGCTCGTCAATGATGTAGGCGAAGTCCGGCGACATGGCCTTGCGGACCTTGGACCTGGTGTACTTGCCGGACAGAAAACGGGCGATGGAAATCAGGCGATTTAGGGTCATCAGATACCACTCGTCTGTGATCTTCCCCTGGCGCTTGAGCAGGGCCATCTTGCGGCGGGGGTAGTAGACCAGGGTTGCCAGATCCCGTCGCTCCGCCTCTGTCATCTCATCCTCGAAGATCATCTGGATCTTCTCCCGGATCACGCCGGAGCAGTTGTTGACGATGTGGTAGAAGGCCTCGTACTCGCCGTGGAGATCAGACATGAAATGCTCCGTCCCCTTGGGCAGGTTCAAAATGGCGTTGAGGTTGATGATTTCGCGGCAGACCGCCTGCTGACTCGGATACTTCTCAGCCAGCAGTTTAAGGTACTTCCTGTAATCTGTATTCATAGGGCTATTCTAGCAAATCCTTTCCCTTTCGAGGAGACTCTTTCCCATAAAAATTTTCCCGGCGTTTCCATAAAAATTCCAAAAAATCCCCCCGGAGGCCATCTGATTGCGACTTGGCCGCCGAGGGGATGTTCTCCCTGAATTTATATAGAGTTTCCGCTCACCGGATCGGCTCTCCCCGCAGGATCTTCTGCGCCCGCTCGGTCCGTTCCGCGCTGGGCGGTTCGACATCGGCCAGAGTGTTCTTCATCCCAAGCTCCTCCCACTTGTAAAGACCCAGCGTGTGATAGGGAAGAATCTCTATCTTCTGCACGTTGGATAAGGAGGCGATGAATTCTCTGGTCTGATAGAGATACTGATCCACATCGGTAATTCCCGGAACTAAAACCTGGCGGATCCAGATGGGCTTGTGGATGGAGTCCAGATAGCGGATGCCATCCAGGATATTGGCGTTATCCCTGCCGGTCAGCCATCTGTGCTTCTCCGGATCGATGTGCTTGATATCCACTAAAAGCAGGTCCGTATAAGTCATCAGCTCCTGAAACTTTGAGAAGTAGGGTTCCTCCCTGCTGAAGGGATTCAACGAGGTGTCTATGCAGGTGTTGATCTTCCGCTCTTTGGCCTGGCGGAAGAGCTCCAGCAGAAAATCGATCTGCAAAAGAGGATCCCCGCCGGAGACGGTGATCCCGCCTTCCTTGCCCCAATAGCTGCGATAGCGCTCCGCCTGATCTAAGAGCGCGGATGCCTCCTGCTCATTGTAATTCTTCACATCGTCGATATCCCAGGTATCCACATTATGGCAGTAACGACAGCGCATATTACAGCCCTGCAGAAAAATAATGTAGCGGATCCCGGGTCCGTCCACGGATCCGAAGGACTCGATAGAGTGTACTCTTCCGATTGCCATGGTTCACCTCTTTTCCTACTCAACCCGGTCTGTCTTGCTCTTTGATATTTCCGGGCTCTTCTTTTGACCCCTTCGAGCGCTGTTCCTGGCATTCGCAGGCACTTCTTTTATCCTTTTCGAGCGCTGTCCTTGATATTTTCGGGTACAAAGATACCTTCTTTCCTGTCCTGCGCCCGGGTCATTCCTAAGACTGCTTTGATAAGTCCTCTTCAGCAAGAAAAACAGGGACTGCGAGGAGCAGAGGGGCAATGCCGCGTCGCGCATCGGCAAAAGGTATGCGTCTGCGGTATACGGCAAGGTCTCTCCCTGTCTCACAGTCCCTGTCTGTCACAGCCAATAGGGTTCTCTGACATTGCAACCCTTACATTAGCATTGCAATCCTTGCATTGGCATTGCAGCTTTTACATTCTCTTGTGGCAGGTTCTCGCGATAACATCCAGCTGCTGCTCGCGGGTCAGATCGATGAACTTAACCGCATAGCCGGATACGCGGATGGTGAAGTTAGCGTACTCCTCCTTCTCCGGATGCTCCATGGCGTCGATCAGCTTCTCGGTGCCGAAGACATTGACATTGAGATGATGAGCGCCCCTGTCAAAGTAGCCGTCCATGACGCGAACCAGATTGCCCTTGCGCTCGCCAAGGTCGTGGCCAATCGCGTCGGGGCTGATCGTCTGTGTATTGGAAATACCGTCCAAAGCGTACTCATAGGGCAGCTTGGCGACAGAGTTCAAGGATGCCAGAAGACCGCTCTGCTCAGCTCCATAGGAGGGGTTTGCTCCGGGAGCGAAGGGCTTGAATGCCTCTCTGCCATCGGGCAGGGCTCCGGTTGCCTTCCCGTATACCACATTGGATGTGATGGTCAGGATTGAGGTCGTGGGCTCCGAGTTGCGATAGGTGTGATGCTTCTCAATCTTCTTCATGAAGGTCTTGAGGAGCCATACCGCAATGTCATCGGCCCGGTCGTCATCGTTGCCGTACTTAGGGAAGTCTCCCTCAACCTCGTAGTCTGTTACCAGTCCGGATTCATCCCTGATGGTCTTGACCTTGGCGTACTTGATGGCGGACAGAGAGTCGACTACATGTGAGAAGCCCGCGATACCGGTCGCGAAGGTCCGGCGGACATTAGTGTCGATCAGGGCCATCTCAGCTGACTCGTAGTAATACTTGTCATGCATATACTGGATCAGATTCAGGATATTGACATAGAGACCGGACAGCCAATCCATCATCAGGTCAAACTTGTGCATCACCTCGTCATAATCCAGATACTCGGAGCGAATGGGAGCGAGCTCAGGTCCGCACTGTACCTTGAACTTCTCATCCATACCGCCGTTGATCGCGTAGAGCAGGCACTTGGCCAGGTTGGCGCGGGCTCCGAAGAACTGCATCTCCTTACCGGTCTGCGTTGCCGATACGCAGCAGCAGATGGAGTAATCGTCTCCCCATACCGGCTTCATGACATCGTCATTCTCGTACTGAACGGAAGACGTATTGATTGAGACCTTTGCCGCGTATTCCTTGAAGTTCTCAGGCAGCTTGGAGCTGTAGAGAACCGTCAGGTTGGGCTCGGGTGAGGGACCCATGTTCTCCAGGGTGTGGAGGAAACGGTAGTCGTTCTTGGTGACCATGCTGCGTCCGTCCATGCCGATGCCGGCAACCTCCAGCGTCGCCCATACCGGGTCCCCTGAGAAGAGCTCATTGTAGGAGGGAATACGGGCGAACTTAACCATACGGAACTTCATGACGATGTGGTCAATCAGCTCCTGCGCCTCTGACTCGGTCAGCTTGCCGGCTGCAAGATCGCGGTCGATATAGATATCTAGGAAGGTAGAGATCCTTCCGACAGACATGGCGGCTCCATTCTGGGTCTTGATGGCTGCCAGGTAACCGAAGTAGAGCCACTGTACGGCCTCTCTGGCGTCCTTGGCGGGGCCGGAGATATCGTAGCCATAGGCCTTGGCCATCTCCTTCATGCCCTTTAAGGCCCGGATCTGCTCCGCAATCTCCTCGCGAAGACGGATGACATCATCCGTCATCGTCCCGTCTCCACAGTTGTTGAAGTCCTCGGTCTTCTTCTCGATCAGGAAATCAATTCCGTAGAGGGCAACTCTTCTGTAATCGCCGACGATACGGCCACGGCCATAGGTATCGGGAAGTCCGGTCACGATATGGGTATGACGGGCTGTCTTCATCTCGGGGGTGTAGGCGTCAAATACTGCCTGATTATGGGTCTTGTGATACTCGTTGAAGATCTTGTGATACTTCTCGTTGATCTGGTATCCATAATTGGCAGCTGCCTGCTCGGCCATCTTGATGCCGCCATAAGGCATAAACGCCCTCTTCAGGGGCTTGTCTGTCTGCAAGCCGACAACCTTCTCGAGATCCTTCAGAGACTCGTCGATGTAGCCGGGCCCATAAGCGGTCAGGCTGGAGACAACCTCTGTCTCGCACTCAAGCACGCCGTTTTTAGCTCTCTCTTCCTTCTGCAGCTCCTGCAGTCTTCCCCAGAGCTTATTTGTCGCCTCGGTTGGAGCCGCCAGGAAAGACTCGTCTCCCTCATAGGGGGTATAGTTGTTCTGAATAAATTCACGGACATTGACGTCATCCGTCCACTTGATGCCCTTGAATCCGCTCCACGCTTCCTTAAATGCCTCTCTCATTTTATGTACCTCCTCGCACATAAGATTCCGAAGATCATTCTTCTTTACGCCCTCATCATATGGACCTGATTCCTTGAGTGCAATAGGTTGAGCGCAAGTTCTACCTTAAGTACAAAAAGGAGGTATTTTTGATTGGATGATTGGAGGATTTTACCATATATTGTGCTTAATCATAACTAATCATCTATATATTGTTGTTAGTTGTACCTTATTGTATACAATTTGTATCAATTCAAGAACATGACGATTTTTGTTTGTCGAACGCTTGACCTATCTTTCTTTCGTGTTATAGTTATTTTTATGCATCCTGTTATTTTTTTATCAGATTTCGTTTTTTCTTGGATTTCTTACCCTAGACTTCTTACCCCGGATTTCTTACCTTAGACTTCTTACCTTGGACTCCCTACCCTGGACTTCTTACCCTGAACCCTTGCCTTTGATTCCCTAACGCTTGCAGGCTAAGCTTTTCATCTCCCGGTCCTTCTTTTCCCGTCATTCTTTTCCCGTCATTCCTGCCGTCTTTTATTTTCACATCTCCGACTTCTGTTTTATTTTTCCTGAAATTTCCTGTCCTTCACCGGCCACCAGATGGCCTCAAAGGTCTCCGCTGTCATTTTCCCTTCCTCCCGCATTCTGGCCAGATGCAGCACTCTCTGATTGCGGCTGCCCCGAAACTGCAGGCTGATATCCTTCAGTTCCATGACAAATCGGCCGTCCACCAGGACGTCGATATAGGAGAGCATTTCCTCCGTAAAAGGAGTATGCCGGCATCCTTCCCTGGGGAGCAGGTCACGGTCTATGCTGTAACCGGTGTAGCACCAGACATCCTTGTCAGGATAGGTCTCCTTGATCCTCCGCAGAAGCCTCGTGACCTCGCCCTGGTTCTCCGGCTCGAACGGCTCTCCCCCCAGACAGGTAAATCCCTGGATATAGTCATGATCCATGGCGTCTATAATAAAAGCTTCCTCTTTCTCCGTGTAGGGCTTGCCGTAACAGAAGTCCCAGGTGTCCGGCTGAAAGCAACCGGGACAGCGATTGCGACAGCCGGAGACAAAGAGACTGACCCGCACGCCCGGGCCGTCGGCGATGTCCCAATCCTTGATATTTCCGTAGTACATATGAACTCCTTTTCAGATCCTGTGAGGAATGGAAGGATCCTTCTTCCGCTCTCATCATAATAAGGGCAAAGGACTGACCCTGGCAAAAGATCCGGGAATCTTCTAAAATATACCTGTTTAATATACCTGTTCCCCCGGAATATTTCCGTTCCGCCCGGAATATCCTGCTCCCTCCGAAAGATTCCTCTTCCGCCCGAAACATCCTGCTCCCTTCGAAAGATTTCTCTTCCGCCCGGATCATCCTGCTCCCTCCGAAAGATTCCTCTTCCGCCCGGAACATCCTGCTCCCTCCGAAAGATTCCTCTTTCGTCCGAAATATCCTTGTTCCTTCCGGCGATCCATCATGAATCTATTCCATCTCGCCGTTCTCAGGCGCAGCCGTTTTCATATATCAGTGTTGTCTCAAGCACTCAGTATATCAGTATAAAGGAAAAGAAATGAATCTCTCCAGCCCTGCGACTCAAAAATTATACGACCAAAATCCTTACGGGAAAATATTCGAAGCCCAGGTCCTCTCCTGCTGCGAAGGGGAGAAATCTCACAAGGGGCAGTTCGACATCATCCTCAACCAAACTCTCTTCTTCCCTGAGGAGGGCGGACAGACCCCAGATCTGGGTCTGCTGATCCCCCTTCCGTCTTCGCCCGATCTACCGGCAGACACGTCTTCCCAGGTGCATGTTCTCGATGTAAAGATCAAATCCGACGTCATCCACCATTTCTGTGACGGGCCTCTGGCCCCCGGGACCCCTGTCCGGGGAAGCATTGATTGGGAGCGCCGTTACGACAATATGCAGAACCACAGCGGAGAGCATATCTTCTCCGGTCTGGTTCACTCCGCCTTCGGTTATGAAAATGTGGGATTTCACTTGAGTGAGCGGACCTGCAGTATGGACTACAGCGGTCCTTTGACCCGTGAGGAGGTCGACCGCCTTGAGACGGCGGCCAACCGGATCATCTTCGACAACCGGGTCATTGACGCTTCTTACCCTTCCACAGAGGAGTTGGCGCAATTAGACTACAGGAGCAAAAAGGCTCTGAGCGGACCTGTCCGCATTGTCACAATCCCCGATTGTGACGTGTGCGCCTGCTGCGCTCCCCATGTCAGAAGAACCGGCGAGGTCGGTCTTCTCAAGGTGTTGCAAATACAGAGCTACAAGGGAGGAACCAGGCTTATAATCGCCTGCGGCATGCGGGCTCTGGCAGACTTTCGCCGCAAACAGTCTGTTCTGGAAGAGGTCTCTCATCTGCTCTCCTCCCCCCAGGAGGAGGCCGCCATGGCCCTTTCCAAAAAGCTCGCAGACCTCTTGGCTCTCAAAGACACCCTGCATGAGGCCTCTGCCCGCCTTCTTGCGTCTGACCTGGCGGGCCTTGATCCCTCCGCCGCCAACGTCTGCCTCTTTGAGAACGGGATCGACCCCATTCGCCTGCGCCAGGCCGTCAACCAGATGTCTGCCGCACACAGCGGCTACTGCGCCGCCTTCAATGGGAGCGATTCGGACGGCTACTCCTACTTTCTTTCCATCGCCGACGGCGACGCCAGAATTCTCAATGAGCAGCTGAAGGAGCGATTCTCTGCCCGGGGAGGCGGATCCGCCGCCATGTGTCAGGGAAGTCTTCGGACCAGTCGCCGGGATCTGGAGGATTTCTTCTCAGCGCTGTGATTGTTCTCCGCCACAGGCAGGCGCGGCCTCTGTTCTCCCTTTTCCTCTTCTCTCATCTCCTGCAGAATGCTGATTTCATCCAACTGATCCGATCCGCAAATTCATTGGCAAAGCCTGACATCGAACAACCCGCAGAATACTGATTTCATCCTGCGGTCCGGCTTTCGCATATGCAGCTTCCTAGATCCGCACAATAAAGCGGATATTTCCGTCCTTATAGTCCGCCCGGATGGATCCGCGGAACTGATCCACAACGATCCCCTGGGCCATGGACAGGCCGATCCCGTAGCCCTCCCTCTCGGAGGAGTGGGAGCTGTCCTCCCGGTAGAAGCGGTCAAAAAAGCGATTATAGTCCACATTTGCCCCCTGGGCATAGGTATTCTCGACAACCAGATGCGCTCCTCCCACCCGGTTTCTCCTGCGCAGGGAGACGACAATGCGCCCCTCGTCGTCGCAGTATTTGGCGGCATTGTCCACCAGAATATTGACCAGCTCCTTGGCCAGCTTCTCTTCCGCGTGGACGTGAACGGCGGGATTGACCTTGAGTACCAGGGCCTTATGCTGCTGTTCTACAACGGGCCGGTAGGACTCCGCCGCATCGGTCACCACAGTAGACAGGTCAATGTCATGCAGCTTGATCCGCTCCTGTTCTCCCATGCGGGTCAGGGTAATCAGGTCCGCGACCAGGTCGCTGAGCCTGGCCGACTGCTTGCGAATCGACTGGGTCCACTCATTTTCTCCCTTCATCATCTCAAGCAATTCCGCGTTGGCGGAGATAATCGCGATCGGGGTCTTTAACTCATGTCCCGCGTTGGTGATGAACTGCTTCTGCGCCTCATAATTGCGAATCATGGGGTCGACAGCTCTTCTTGAGAAGGCGACCAAAAGGGCGATGATCAAAAAGGCCAGTACCCCGCTTCCAATAATCGAGAGGATCAGAACAGACCGGACCGAGTCATGATAGTTGCTGGCGTCTAAAAAGACCGTCATGGTTGACCCGTCTTCGTAACGGCTGATCTGATACTCATAGGTGGCAAGTCCCGATACAATACTCCCTCTGCTGCTTCCCTTTTTCAGCACCATGGCCGCGAACTTGCGCGCGTTTTCCTCAGACACCTCCGCGATATAGCTGCGGTTGGTCTGCGTAATCTGTCCGTCGGATCCCGCCCAGACCGTGAAAAAGCGGGTCTGCAGCAGGCTGTCGCGACTCATCTGAATGTGGTGATCTCTCTGGAGCACCAGGAGAATATTGTCCGCAATAATACTGAGACCGCGCCGGATGACGGACCCTCTGCTCTCCTGGTCGCCATCCGCGGTGATTACTTCTACCGATGTCCCCCCGGACTGGTCGCCCTTCTCGGCGAAATCAGGCAGGGTTCCCCCGGACTGGGTCAGATAATTGAGAACCAGATGAGCCTCATGAATATTTCTATAGTAGTTGGACACATTGATCAGAAGCAGAATCACTGTCATGACCAAAAGGACCGCCGCTGTCGCCGATCCGATAAAGCGCCTCTTTAGCTTCTTGATCATGCAGATACCCTCTCGTGAATCCGGTAGGATCCTCCCTCGTCACCCTCAATGGCGACCTTGCCTGTAATCGCGTTGAATTTCTGGCGCAGGTAGGAAATATAGACCCAGACCAGCCCGATATCCGCTTCCTGATCATCCTTCCAGATCCTCTCAAAGATCTGCTCGGTTGAGACGTCCTTTCCCACATTCTGCAAGAGATATTCCAGTAATTTAGCCTCCTTGGGAGCCAGCCGGATGGCATTCTGCGCCCGTATTTCCTGCTGCTCCACATCCAAAGTCACATCGGCAATGGTCAGGTTCTTGGGAGAGAAGTCCTCATTTCTTCTGGTGAGAGAGCGGATTCTTGCCAGGAGTTCTCCCAGGGCAAAGGGCTTGGTCAGATAATCATCGGCCCCGGCATCCAGTCCGTCAATCCGGTCCTCTACCTCCGCCTTGGCTGTCAGAAGCAGAATCGGGGTCATATCTCCTCCCGCCCGGATCTGCCTTAAGGCCTCAACTCCGGTCATCTTTGGCATCATGACATCGAAGACCAGGCAATCATAGGTTCCCTCACAGGCAGCCTCAAGGGCTGCCTGACCGTCAGCGACGTCGACCACCTCATAGCTGTTCATGCGCAGGGCTGTCACCAGGACACGACGCATCTCCTGCTCATCCTCCGCAACCAGTACTTTCATAGCCTTCCTCCTTGCTTTGTCCCGACCTTCCGTCCGCTTATCCGCGCGCTAATCGCCTGGTTACGAGCCTCCGGCTGTATATTCTCCCGACCTTCCCCGAATCTTCAGCTTCGGTTCTTGGCGTTTTCATGCCGGATCAGATCGCGAATGGTCTGCATGGTAACATCACAGGAGGCCAGCTCATCAGCGCAGCGCTTTAGCTCCGTCTCGATCAGCCTGGCATTGCCAGATACCCCCTGCTTGTAGCTGATCTCATGCTCCAGAGCAGCCCAGGAGTCCATCGCGATTGTCCTCAGCTGAATCTCCACATAGAAGTGGCCCGGGCATTCCCCGTCCACGTCCATATAGGGCTCCTCCACATCCAGGATCACATGATAGCTGCGGTAGCCATTGCTCTTGGCATGGCGGACATAGTCCTTCTCCTGAATGATTTTCGTCTGGTCCCAGGAGCGGATGCAGTCCAGATTGGCATAGATGTCGTCGCGGAAGCCACAGACGACACGGATTCCGATGGCGTCTGTCACTTCCCGCAGGGCGGAATGGGCATTGATGGGCAGACCCCGCATGGCCAGCTTTTCCCGCATGCTCTGATCCTCTTTGATGCGGCCGTCCAGATGCTCGGCGATCTTGCCGCCATGTACCTTCTCATACTCCCTCTGAGAGCTGCGAATTCGATGGAAAACATCCTCCATCACCAGGCGCAGGGTCTCTTCGTATTCTCCGTAAATACTCTCCCGGACCGGACCTTCCTCCTCTAAAATAACGTTCTCTTCTTCCATATTTATCGTCCTGTCACCCCACGCCCCCGGCGCAAAGCTTTCAATGTTTTGTCAAGCCATCAGGGAAAAGCGAAGACTCCGGCTTTCATCTGAGTCCCGCATGCAGCTATTATAACAAAGAATGGAATCTCATGAATTTGTCGCCGCGCAGGTCCTCTTCCGCAAAAATTTTACCCTTGTGTTAATCGTGCCACTACTTGTCCGTGAAAGTTGCAAGCTCCTGCTTTTTATGCTTTCCCGCGGCAAAGAAGTCCCGGGTCTCCTTCACCACCACCCCGCTCAGAGCAAAAATAGCAATCATATTTGGAAGCGCCATCAGGCCGTTGAAGATATCGGCGATGGTCCAGACTGCGGACACAGTCATGTAGGGGCCGATGAAGACGGCCAGAATATAGAGCCAGCGATAGGTCAGGATAACCCTTCTGGAATTACCGGACAGGTATTCCAGACAGCGCTCCGAATAATAGTCCCATCCGAGGATGGTCGTAAAGGCAAAGAAGACCAGACAGAGCATGAGGACGAAGGAGGATACGACCGGCGCGAAGGGGAGCCCCTGATTAAAGGCATAGGTTGTCACCTGAACTCCCTCCAGTCCCGGAATCTTATAAGCCCCCGTCAGGACAATCGAGAGTCCTGTCATGGTGCAGACGACAATGGTATCAATAAAGGTTCCGGTCATGGTCACCAGTCCCTGGCGCACCGGCTCATGCGTCTGCGCGGCGGCGGCGGCGATGGGGGCGGAGCCCAGTCCGGCCTCATTGGAGAAGATTCCGCGGGCAACTCCCATCTGCATGGCAACCAGCATGGAACCCACGGCTCCTCCGGTTACGGCGGAGGGATTGAAGGCCCCCTCTACGATAACCCGGATTGCTGTCGGAACCTCTCTGATGTTGCAGATTAAAAGCATAAGGGCAAAGGCAATATAGATCAGGGCCATAAAGGGGACGATGATCTGCGCGACAGCGGAAATCCGCTTCAGGCCCCCGATCAGAACCAGAGCCACGAAAAAGGCTAAAAGCAAAGAGGCGATGACAACTGCTACCGAATAATCGCCCAGGCCCAGGAAGGAAATGTGGATGACATTCGCATTATTGGGATCAAAGAAATTGTGGATGGCAGTGGCGATTCCATTGACCTGGGAGAAGGTCCCGATCCCGAAGAGGCCGACACAGACGCCGAAGAAGGCAAACAGCTTGGCCATCCAGGTCCAGCCCTTTCCCATTCCGTTCTGGATGTAGTAAAAGGGACCGCCCAGGGCGTGGCCGTTTTCATCGACCGTGCGGTATTTGATCGCTAAAAGCCCCTCCGCGTATTTGGTCGCCATTCCAAGAAAGGCCGCCAGTTCCATCCAGAAAAGGGCTCCCGGGCCTCCCATGCCGATGGCTGTTGCGACACCGACAATATTTCCCGTTCCGATGGTGGCCGACAGGGCCGTGCAGAGGGCCGCGAAGGAAGAAACCTCTCCCTTGCCCCCCTCCTCGTTTCTGACCATCCACTTCAGAGCCAGGGAGAGGCGGCGGACCTGCAGGAGCCCAAGTCGAATCGTCAGCCAGAGGCCGCCGGACAGGATCAGCAGCATCAGGGGCAGTCCCCAGATCAAATTATCAATGGTTTTCAGATTCTGGTTGATCACATGCCACATAAATCGTACTCCTCACTTGACCGCACCCGCAATTTCTTCTCCAACGAACTGTTTCTCTGTTGCGGACATTTCTTTCTCTTACGCGTACACTCTCACAAGAATAGCGGACATGCTTCATCCGGTCAACTTAAAAATACCTGCAGAAGCGCGTGAGAATCAGGCACCCTCCCTTTACTTTGCCCCTTTTCTTTCCTATACTGACCTTAGTTTCGGTGTGTCTTTGAGGGCGGCTTACATCTGTGCTTTTTCGCCCGATTTATGTCGACCGACAGGATCCACGCTCCGCTTACATCGAAGAAAGAAGGCTTATATGTATCAGGAAGAATATCAGCGCTGGTTGACCGCAGACCTGGAGGATCTTGATCTCAGGCGAGAGCTCCTGTCCATTCAGGGCAAGGAGGAGGAAATCAAAGACCGCTTCGCCGTATCCTTGAAATTCGGCACAGCCGGCCTGCGCGGGGTTATCGGCGCAGGTACGAACCGCATGAACATCAAGCTGGTCGGACAGGCCACCCAGGGCCTGGCCAACTGGGTGAAGACCCAGGGCGGGAACCAGTCCGTGGCCATCTCCTATGACAGCCGCATCAAGTCCGATGTCTTCGCCAGACGCGCCGCCTCTGTTCTGGCGGCCAACGGGATCCGGGTCTTCATTTACGACGCTCTCATGCCGGTTCCGGCCCTGTCCTTTGCGACCCGATACTATGGCTGCAATGCCGGCATCATGATCACGGCCTCCCATAACCCCGCCAAATACAACGGCTATAAGGCCTACGGTCCTGACGGCTGCCAGATGACTGACGATGCCGCCGCGATTGTATATGAAGAAATTCAGAAAACCGATATCCTGACCGGAGTTTCCTGCGATTCCTTCGCAGCCGGCGTCGCGTCCGGCAAGATCCAATTCATCGGCGACGACTGCAAAAAAGCCTTCTATCAGGCGATTGAAGAGCGACAGGTTCGCCCGGGTCTCTGCAAGTCGGCCAGTCTCAAGCTGGTCTACTCCCCCCTCAACGGGACCGGCCTGGTTCCTGTCACACAGGTTCTGTCTGACATCGGCATTGAGGACATCACGCTTGTTCCCGAGCAGCAGTATCCCAACGGTTACTTTACCACTGCCCCCTATCCCAACCCCGAGATCCGTCAGGCCCTGTCCTATGGTCTTGATCTGGCGGAGAAGGAAGGGGCTGATCTCATGTTAGCCACGGACCCCGACGCCGACCGCGTGGGAATCGCCATGCGCTGTCCCGACGGATCCTATGAGCTGGTCAGCGGCAACGAGATGGGCGCCCTGCTCCTCGACTACATCTGTGCCGGCCGGATTGAGAAGGGCACCATGCCCGTGGATCCCGTCGCCGTCAAGTCCATCGTCTCCACCCCGCTGGCGGACGCTATCGCCAGCCACTACGGGGTCGAGATGCGCAGCGTCTTAACCGGCTTCAAGTGGATCGGCGATCAGATCGCAGGTCTTGAAGCCAAGGGAGAGGTTGATCGCTTCATCTTTGGCTTCGAGGAGAGCTATGGCTACCTGGCCGGCCCCTACGTCCGCGACAAGGACGCCGTCATCGCCTCCATGCTCATCTGTGAGATGGCTGCCTACTACCGGAGCATCGGCTCCTCCATCAAGGAGCGTCTGGAAGAGATCTACCGCAGCTACGGCCGCTACTTGAACCAGGTGGACTCCTATGAATTCCCCGGCCTGTCCGGCATGGACACCATGGCGCGGATTATGGATTCTTTCCGGTCTGCTCCCCCCAGGGACTTCGCCGGAATTGCCGTGACAGCTGTCCACGACTATGAGAAGAGCGAGGAGACGGGTCTCCCTAAATCCAATGTCTTAATCTATGAGTTGGAGGATGGTTCCAGCCTTGTCATTCGTCCTTCCGGCACCGAGCCCAAGATCAAGAACTACTTCACCACCAGGGGCAAAGATCTGGCTGAGGCTCAGGCCAAGAAGGATCTTCTTGCCTCCGCCATCCGCCCCCTGATGAAATAGGATTGGCTTCCCGCAAGTCCTGTCAATAAAACTAAATTGAAACCCCCACGAAGCTTGATCATCAATCAGGCTTCGCGGGGGTTTTTCTTAATTCATGACCAACGCATGATCACCGAGCTCTCGCACGGTGCGTATTCCATCACGTATTGCAATTGAATATTCGCCGGGCATACCTTCCACCGTCCATGACAACGGAGTATTCTCAATGTGCATATTCAATCATCGCCCGGCGACTGGCCTTAATCCTTGTAATCAAAGTCGGGAACCGCATGCCAGCGGTCGCGGAAGAAATGGGCCGCCAGCTTGGGCTTGCGGTCTCTGGTGAAGAGCCCCTTCTTATTGCCCTGGATACGAAGTATGCTCTGAGAAGTCGCAAAATCCGCGAAATTCCAGACCTGCTCTCCAGTGACACAGGGGTAGTCATCCATAACAGCCAGGTTCATCTTGTAGTAGTCCAGCTGATATTCCTCCGTGTACATGACAGGCGTTGTATCATGCATGCCCATCACCGTATCAGCGCCAAACTCCGTGAAGACAAGCGGCTTTCCCAGCTTCTCCCACTGATCCATCTCCGCTCTCATCTGCTGTGCCGACCATTCCAGATCAGGCGCGCCGAAATACCAGCCATAGTAGCGGTTGAGACAGATGACATCGGACAATTGAGCAGAAACATCCGTATCAGGGCCTCCGGCCATCTGCACGGATACCAGGGTGACAGGCCGCTTCTGAGGATCAAGCTCCCTGGCCAGATCAAAGAGAGGCTTGAAGTATTCATAGGCCCCCTGACCGGATGAATCCGGTTCATTGGCAAGCGACCATAGGACAACGCAGGCGTGATTCTTGTCACGGGCAATCAAATCGCGAATGACCTCCCTGTGATGCTCCTGGGTTTTCACTCCATGCTCCGGGTCGAAGGTTCCCACCTTCTTGCCTCCGAAGTTGGCCCCGCCTCCGAAGAGATAGTTGATTCCGACTGCCGTAGTCTCATCGATGACGACAATTCCCTCCCGGTCGCACTGACGCATCATCTCCTCGGAATAGGGATAGTGGGAGGTGCGGAAGGAATTGGCTCCCTGCCATTTCATGATCGAGATATCCCTGGTATTCATTGCCAGGTTGATCCCGCGGCCATTGGGGAAGGTATCCTCATGCTTGCCGTAACCCTTGAAGTAGAATTTGCGGCCATTGATCAGGAAACGGTTGCCAACCACCTTGACCGTGCGGATTCCATAAGGAAGTTCATAGATATCTTCTCCATAGCTGACCCGGATTCTGTAGAGATAGGCATTCAGAGGCCTCCAGAGCCTGGCCTGCTCAAGGGTAAGCTGACCGGACAGGCCATTTGACTCGGCGACCTTGTTTCCCTCTTCGTCATAGACCTCCACATGCGCGTCACGGGCCAGGGCCGGATCTTCCTGACCGCCAACGGCAACCGTATAATTCAGAAGCGCTTTTTTCCCATCCGCAATCGGTCTTGTTCCATCTTCCCCGTCGATCTGACTGGTCACAGTCAGATCTGCAATATACTGTCCTGGCGTCGTGTAGATGCGAACGGTTCGGTTAAGACCCGCGTAATTGAAGAAGTCAAAGTTGGGTCCCGGATACTTGGGCTCTGGAGAAGCTCCCAGATTGCCGCCCAGCATATTGCCTATCATCCCGACCGGCAGGGTTGTATTGTCAATAAAATTATTGATTGCCACGGTCAGAAGGTTATCCTCTCCCTCCCTCAGGTCATCCGTAATTTCCACTTCAAAGGGAAGAAAGCCTCCCTGATGCTCTGCGATCAACCGCCCGTTCAAATAGACATTGGCATGATGGGTCGCCGCGTCAAAACGCAGCATGACTCTCTGCCCTGCCAGAAAGGCCGGAAGTGAGATCCTGCGCTGATAGAAGACCCAGCCACGGTAATCGCGGAAGTCGCTTCCATCCTTGAGATCATTAAAGGATGCAGGTACCGGCATCGTCATGGGATCTTCCAGCGGTTTTTCATACCATTTCTCCGCGAATCCCTTCTCCTCAGGGTCTAACTGAAAGTCCCAGATTCCGGCCAGATCTTCAACCAGACGGGATGGAGTCATGATAGGATACAACATAGTTACCTCTTTTCTTTCCTGATTTTCTCAATTTTCGTTCATATCATTCTTTGTCTTCTGGATGACGGATTCTTGGCCATCGCCGGGGAAGAACCCGCGCTAGACCAGAATACAGCCTTCTTCGTCCGTCTGCTTGGGCAGCGCTTCCATCCAGTCCACCAGGCCAAAAGCCAGCGGCAGTCCGGTCCAACAAAGGGCAAGATAGATCAATCCCCGCACCGGATGATGGGCATAGAACTGGTTGACGCCAAAGACAGATAAGAGACAGAGCCAGAGATAGGTCTTGCGCCGTACCGGATTCCTGCTGACATGCCTGTCTTTGAAGGTATAATAACGGGCTGTCCAGCGCTCAATCAGTCCTTGCTTGTCCTGGATGCCATGCTCTTTCTTCAGAGCTGCCAGCTCCTGCTCTAAGCATACCAGTTCTCCGACCTCAGCCTGGGTCAATCTTCTCTTAGCCACTGCCTTCTCCTCTCTGTCCGCCTCTATTTCAGCCTTCGTGTCCGAGAATGACACCAAGGCTATCGGCCCTTACAGACACCTGAACCAGCAAACGCGAATCTGCCTTTCTCCCTGATATCGGTCAGGAGCCCGCCTGAACCGTTTCCTTCTCTTCCTTGATCTGGGCGATCTGTCTGCGGACTTCCTCCATTTTCTCCGCCGTCAGTGGATAGAACTTCATGGCAATCAGGTTGCAGATCAGTCCGAAGACAATCAATCCGTACATGAGGAATACGCCGACCACCTTCAGTTTCAGACTGTAAGGTGTATCTACATCCGGCATCACATCCTTAAATCCAATCGCCGCCAGGCAGATGGAAGCAATAAAGGGCGCAAAAGACGATACCAGCTTGTCCACAAAGGAAAAGAGCGTTCCCATCAATCCGGGTACATATTTCCCAGTCCGATAGGTCTCGAAATCCGCGCAGTCTGCCGTCATGGGAATGACAATCGATCCTGCCACATTCTGAAAGCCGCCGGTGAAAATGGTCAGAACCAGAAGCGCAACCGTGAAGAAACTGAATCCGACAAATCCCTTATTTCCAGGCAGATTCAGAGTTCTGGGATCCCCCAGCATCCAGAGAGCAATCAGAGCGATATTCCCGAAGAGCGCCAGCCAGCTGGAGGTGACCATTGCCCTGCGCTGCCCAAACTTCGTCGCGATATAGCCCAGACCGAGGAAGATAAAGATTATATTTCCGATCGCCGTGTAGAGAGTAAATGTCCCTGACAGAGCGTAATTGCCGGCCACCACACCAAACATAATGGTCGTCACGGCAGCGGTCTTGGCTGTCGCCCCCAGTTTGTCCGTGGATGCAGCCAGAACCAGCATCTGGATGGCCCGGTTGTGCCGGATCGTCTCAAAATAGTCACGAAAAGTGACCCGAATGGCCTGACCCGTCCCATAGTACTTCTCCTGATCTTTGGGCCAGATGGAGATGACCGCGATTACCGTAAAGACAGCGGAAACAGATGCCACAATCATCCAAAGCTCCTTATAGAGCATAATATCCTTGGTGAAGCCCCCGTACTTCTTGGCCAGACCTGCTATGAACATCTGTCCCCCCGAGAAGAGAATCAGGTTATAAATCGCATCAAAAACCGAGAACAGAGGTCTTTGCTTTGGATCATTGGTCAGGCAGGTCTGCGCGGCTTTGGTGACAACACACTGGCAGGTATAGCCCAGATAGTAGATGCAGTTGACTGCGATAAACCAGCCTACCCGCAGGGCTCCTGCGGGAACCACAGGCGTCACAAAGATCATCAGAAAGGCGCAGAAGGCCAGGACGATATTGCCAATCACCATAAAAGGACGATTTTTCCCCAGCCTGCCGTTGGTCTTATCCAGCAGATAGCCCACAAAAGGATCCGTGACCCCGTCCCAGATACGCATAATCATGGAAAAAGATCCGGCCAGAACAACTCCCAGACCAACCCATCCGTTAATGTAATAGGCAATAAATGACATGAGCAGCAACCAGATATTGGTCGCCGTATTATTGAGGGCAAAACCACCGATCCTCCAAATCGGCACACGGTGGATTCCTCCCTCACGGTCGTACTTAGCATTCCCCATCATTTTCTCTCCTTTTCTATGAAACACTGCTTTGCAGGGACTCATTCCCTTCTGCGAAGCTGACCTCCTATCTCTATTATTGGAAATCTCTTTCTCTTAAATCTATAACTATATTTGTGTTATTGACGAATACCGTAAAAATTTTTATAGTATTCTATAAAAAGTCATTGATCCCAGGGGCAGGAAGGACTTCCGTAAATCCGACGCCAAAGATCAGACAGGGCACATCACCCAGGAAACAGGAGGTACCTGTTCGTGAGATAACCGCCCTGGCAATCATGAAGTTTTCCCGATTGGAGGTTCCATGTCTGAACATCAGCTTCTCGATCTCTTATTTGATTTCTTAGACCGACTGGAAATCCGCCATTACATCCTGCAGGCCCCCTATCGCTGGAAGGACAGCTACGACTCTTCTTTTCGCCGCAACCTGGGACTGCCCATGCATGACTTTGACCGCTTCTTCGCCTGTTCTAACCGTCTCTGCGTCATTACGGACGAGCTCAACTGCCACTACCTGACCATTCCGCTCCCTCAGAAGCGTCATGCCCTGGCAGGGCCCTACCTGACCCAGTCCCCGGATTTTCTTCACATGCAGCGGCTCGCAACCCGATTGGAGATCAAAGACGTCCAAAAGACAGACCTGTCCTCCTTCTATATCCATTTCCCCAGAGTTCTGGAACTGGGAGAATTCGAGTCCTTTCTGCGCGCCTTCTCCAAAATCTATCTCGGCCGGGATGATCTGGAACAAATACACCTCCATCTGAACCTGTCCCGGCAGCCCATTTCTCTCTCCTCCCGGGAACGCAATGCCCTTCATACCGAGCGCGCCGCCTTTTCTCTCCTGGAAGACCGCTACGCCAAAGAGGAAGAAGGGATGCGCTATATCACAGAGGGCAACGCGGCTGACGCAGAAGCGGCGTTTACCAGCCACGTCTTTGACAGCCTTGAAAATCGTGCCCCCTCCAGCCTGCGCAGCAGCAAAAACTACCTGGTCGTTTGCAATACTCTCTTTCGCAAAGCGGCCCAGGCAGCCGGCGTCCATCCTTATTACCTGAATGAAATCTCCCGCAAATTTGCCATTCGTATTGAGAATCTGCAGGAAATTTCCCCCAATTTCTCCTTCCGGAGAGACATGATTCACCAGTATTGCAACCTGGTCCAGAGTCACCAGGGCGGCCAGTACTCTAAACTGGTCGATCGGATCAGGAACTATATTGATGCCAACCTGGACGGAAACCTGACCCTGCAGCATATCGCAGATGACTGCAGCGTCAACAAATCCTATCTGTCAGCCCGCTTCAGGAGAGAAACGGGGCAGACTTTAAGTTCCTATATTCTGAGCCGCAGGCTCGACCGGGCGATCTGTCTTCTCAATATTGATGCCGGCAGCATCCAGGAGATTGCCGCTGCCTGTGGTATCCCGGATCTCTCTTATTTCACCAAGCTCTTTCACCGCGAGAAGGGCATAACGCCGAGTCAGTATCGGAAAATGATTCAGTCGTCGTAAACAGTCCGTCTGACGCTTCCTTTTCGATTGCTGGATAAAATCAGTGAGCAGCCCTTCTTCCATCGATCTGTTATCCGTCTTCGCAAATCGTCCGCTGTTCGTCAGTCCCTGTAATAAACGGCCAGCCTTTCCTTTGAATGGGCAAAGTGCTATGATATGTGCTAATTGTTTGCGGAAACATCTGACAACCTGGCTGTTAATGTCACTTTGCTTTCCCCCGGGCACTTCACCCGTCCGGCGAAACTGCTTTTGGGCCTGATGTGATTCATCATACACAGATCTATATCAGGCAATCAATATTACTTGGAAAAGAGGTTATGAACATGGACAATCAACGCTCCAATTTTTCCGGCAAACTGGGCTTCGTCCTGGCCGCTGCCGGTTCCGCCGTCGGCCTTGGAAACATCTGGCGCTTCCCCTATCTGGCGGCCAAGTATGGCGGCGGCATTTTCCTGCTGATTTATCTGATCCTGGTGGCCACCTTCGGATATGCCATGATTGTCTCCGAGTCCGCCATCGGACGCATGACCCAGAAATCCCCCGTCGGCGCCTTCAACATCCTTGGAAAGGGCAAGGGACAGGGCTTCTTCCGCTTCGGCGGCTGGCTCAACGCCATCATCCCGATTATCATTGTTCCCTACTACTCCGTGATCGGCGGCTGGGTCTTCAAATACCTCTTGGAATATCTGACCGGTGGCGTACACCGCGTCGCAGATGACAGCTTCTTTAGCGATTTTATCTCTAACTCTGCCTCGGCTGAATTCTGGTTCATCCTCTTTACTCTGGTGACGATCGGAATTATCTTTGCCGGCGTAGAAAACGGCATTGAGCGCGTCTCCCGTATTATGATGCCCCTACTTGTGCTTCTGGCTGTGATTGTCTCCATCTACTCCGTCACCAGACCCGGGGCCATGGAAGGCGTGAAATATTTCCTGATTCCTGATTTCGCCCACTTCTCCTGGATGACGATCGTAACTGCCATGGGACAGATGTTCTACTCCCTCTCCATCGCCATGGGAATCCTGATCACCTTCGGCTCTTATATGAAGAAGGAGGTCTCCATTGAGGGTTCCACCTCCAATGTTGAGATCTTCGATACGGCGATCGCGATTCTTGCAGGCCTGATGATCATCCCTGCTGTCTTCGCCTTCTCCGGCGCGGACGCGGCCGCAAATCTCAAGGCCGGCCCCTCCCTCATGTTCATCATGATTCCCAAGGTCTTCGATTCTATGGGACTGGGCCAGTTCGGCGGCATCGTCTTCTTCCTCCTGGTTCTTCTGGCCGCGATCACTTCATCCATTGCCTTGGCGGAGTCCGCCGCCTCTACCTTCCAGGATGAGCTTGGATGGGGACGCCGTAAGGCGACTGTTGTTGTCGCTGTCATCATGCTGGCCCTCGGCAGCCTCTCCTCTCTGGGCTTCGGTGTTCTCGGCAGTATCAAGATCATCGGCATGGACTTCCTTGATTTCTTCGACTTCCTGTCCAATTCCATCATGATGCCCATCGCCGCCTTTGCCATCTGTATCCTTGTTGTCTACAAAGTGGGTGTTGACAAGATCGCAGAAGAAGTCACTGTCTCCGGCAAATTCCGAAGACGTAAGCTCTACAATTTCGTCATCAGATATGCCGCTCCCCTCTTTATCATTATCATCCTGATCTCATCGATCCTGAACGCCTTCGGCATCGTCAAGATGTAAGCGTAGCTACGAGCAGGGTAGACACAACAATAAAAAAGCACCGCCGACCAAGCTTGCTTGGGGAGGCGGTGTTTTTTTATTGTTGTAAGTTATCCGGTGACAGCCGGATAACGAAAGATTGCGAAGCAATCTTGAGTCTACCCGTGGATAAAAGCTGTCTCCCAATCGGGCCTGCTCAGGAAGGCGGTGTTTTTATTTAAAACTCCTTGTCCTTCATAATTTTAACACTTACTCTCATGGATATCAGAAACAGAATCCAGGCTACAACCATCGCAAGAGCGGCCAGCCCGCCTATACTCATCCTGGAGAGACTATACTTCACATTTGCCACAAGCATGGGAACCGCTTTTGCAGCCACAATCCATATCGCGGAAAGGGCCCCAAATGCCCCCATCAGAGCAATCCTTCCCATCTCACCGCCAAATTTCAGCTGAAATGGTATGGAAGCCGCCTGTATGACAATCACGGCAGAAAGAATGATCAAGGCAGCCGGCATAACATCAGAAATGTTTACTATCCCCTTCCATCTGCCGACACAAATGCCAAAGACAATTGCAAGAAGCCAGGCACCACCGCAAATTAAGAATGTGAGCAAATATTTTTCAGCGACATAATTTGCGCGGCTGACAGGTAATGTGAACAGAAAGGCGTTCCCATTGCCAAGCGCGTCATAGCCTATCGTGCTCAGTACAAACAGGGACGAAATAAAGGACATAAAACCAATCGCAAATGTCGTGTTTCCGTAGAAAACTACGTTGACGACAGAAATCGTAATCATGATTATGAAAAAGAGCTTTTTCTCTTTCATCATCTTAAAATCTTTTATCAAGAGTCCCATCATAATTTCTCCCCTCTTATCATCATCAAAATCACTTCATCTATTGTTCCCTGATCAATCGCCACTTCCGGATAGTTTTCAATATAATACTGCTTCTGTCTGGTCAGACAGCTGTATCCATAGGCCTCCTTTTTAAAACGCAGAATATATTGTTTATCTATTTGGGAAAATTGTTCCTCTGTCACCTTCAGCAAGGCATAATCACTCAGTAAAACATCCGTATCTTCATGCAAAATCACTTTTCCTTCGTGAATCATATAAATATCGTCGCACAGGGTCTCCAGGTCGCTTGAAATGTGCGAGCTGATGAGAATAGACCGCTCCTCATTCTCTTCCATAAATTTCCGCAGCATTTCCAATAATTCATCTCTGGCGATGACATCAAGCCCCAAGGTCGGCTCATCCAAAATCAACAATCTCGCGTCGTGGGAAATTGCTATCAGCACCTTCAGCTTAGCCTTCATCCCCGTTGAAAAGTCATTGATTTTTTTATCCGTCGGCAATTGGAATCTACGCGCCTGGTCCATGAAAAAGGAATTGTCAAAGCTCTTGTACAGGCTTTTCATAATCGGGATAAGGTCCTTTATCGTTAAATATCCGCCGAATCCGGAATCCGAAAGGACAACACCCAGACTTTCTTTATCCTCAGCTGTAAACTCCCGCAGATCCTTTCCGAGAATATTGATCTTCCCGCCATCCGCAGAGATCAATCCCAAAACAGCCTTAAATGTAGTGCTTTTCCCCGCTCCATTTTGCCCGATCAAACCGGTGATATAACCTCTTTTGACTTCCAAGGAACAATCCAGAGAAAAGTTCCCATATTGCTTTTTGAGATGTTCTATTTTCAGCATCGCCATCACTCCTTTAAGATCAATTCAAAAAGATCTCTGATATCCTCATCACGAATCCCACAGGATCTTCCCTTTTGCACTGCACGCTCTAAATCTCTTTCCAGTTCTTTTTTCTGCTCCTCCAGCAAAAGCTCTGTATTAATTGCCGCAACATAGGTTCCCTTCCCGTGAATTGTTATGGTAAACCCTTCCCTTTCCAGGTTGTCATATGCTTTTTTTACGGTCAGAGCGCTGATTTTTAATTCCCTAGAAAGCGCCCTTACTGATGGAAGATTGTCATTCTCCTTTAATTCTCCATTTCGTATCAGTACCTTGATCTGATCTTTAATCTGCTCGTAAAACGGCACCATCGATGATGCATTTATGATGATCTTCATTGTCCTCCTTTCTTGTTCGAAAACAGTATATAACAGCATAAAACTGTTTGCAAGAAAAATCAGATGACAGCTGCCTCCGGGTGCGCTAAAAAACGCCTGCAACGCAGCAAAGCTTGCTGCGATACAGACGCGTCGTTATCTTCTTTCATGTCAATGGAGCGTACCGCGAATGACAGCGGAATCACATGTCCTTTTTCCCCACGGCAGAAAAGAAGAGCTGCCGCATCTCTTCCCTCCTGTCCGCACGGCACTTGAAATCACGGCTGATTTCACCATCGGAGAGAACAAGCATGCGGCTGCATGTCCTGCATAAAAATTCATAGTCGTGCGTGACAACAAATATGATTTTTCCCTGTTTGGAAAGGCTGCGGACAATTTCAGCGACCCTTGCCATGCTTTCATAATCCAGCCCGCTGGTAGGCTCGTCAAAGACGATCAGTTCTTTTTGGCAGACCTGCCCCACGGCGACGGCCACCCTCTGCTTTTGTCCGCCGGAAAGCGTGCCGGGATGTTGTTCGGCAAAGGGTGTCAGTTCCAACGCGTCCATCGTTTCCGCGACTAAGTCCGCGTCCGGGTTCTTTATTCCGAAGGAGCATTCTGCTTCTACGCTCTCCGCGAAGAGCTCATAATTCACATCCTGCATGACCATATAGGAAATTTTCTGCCGCTTCTTTGGGGAGATACCCCTGCCGTCCCATACATAATCCCCTTTGATCCCTTTGTGCAAACCGCAAAGGGCCCGTGAAAATGTTGTTTTGCCCGCACCGTTTTTCCCCACAAGTGCAATCACCTCGCCCTCTGAAATTTTTACGCTGATATTTTCTATCACAGGCGTTTTCCTGTAGAAGAGGGAAACATCCTTCAGCTCCAGCCTCGTTTTCCCCTCTTCCCCCGTGATTACGTCGAGAGTCTCCTTTTGCAGATCCGTCGCTCGAAGGCCCATGGCTCGGCGCTCTTCATCCGTCAAGGTCAAAAACTCACCGGCGGAGTAAATCTTTTTTATCTGTCCCTCATCAAATACAATGATCCGGTCAGCGATACCCATCAGATAATACAGCCGGTGTTCGACGATCAAAATGGTCTTTCCCTGGGACTTAAGTATTTTGAGATGAGCCCTTAAAGCGTCTATCGTCTCCATATCCAGATTAGAGGACGGTTCATCCAGCAGATAGACGCGAGGGTTCATGGCGTATACGGACGCAAAAGCAATCTTCTGCTTTTCTCCTCCGGAAAGAGAAAAGATATTTCTTCCGCGAAGGTTTTCAATTTCCAGGTCCTTTGCGGAGGCAGCCACCCTGTCCTCAATCTGCTCTCCTGGCAATGCCTGGTTTTCCACGCCGAAAGCGATCTCACTGTCTGTATCTACATTGAAGAACTGCGTCCTAGGGTTCTGGAATACCGAACCGACAAGAGACGCCGTTTCGTACATTGGCATTTCCGGAACGCTTCGCCCGTCGAGCAGAACTTCCCCCGTCAGCTTGCCGGGATAAAAATTGGGGACAAGCCCATTGACAAGACGCGTCATCGTGGTCTTGCCGCATCCGCTTTTCCCACAGAGAAGGACGCATTCCCCCTCAGCTACTGTCAAATTAATGTCACGCAGATCATCCCTTCCATGGATCCCCTCCTGCTCCCTGCGCGAGTCATACGAAAAGGATACATGCTTAAACTCAATCATACCCTACACGATCCTTCCCCAACAAAAGCCCAAAATAAGCACGCAGGCCGCAAGGACTGTGGCAATCCAATCCCTTCCCCGGAACCGAATCTGAAGAAGGCTGGTACGCGGCTTTGGATTCTCTATCCCACGCGTGACCGCGGCGGCGGAAAGCTCATCGGCCGCATTGGAAGCCGTCATCAGCAAGGGGACATAAAGACATTCCACCGTCATAGCCGGATTTATCAGAAAACCCAAAAAGGAAGGAGTCACATCCCTGAGCCGCATGGCGTCTTTGATATAAACCCAGTCTTCACGGACTGAGGGAATATATCGAAGCATGACTGCCAAAGGAATAACCACATGATTGGGAATATGCGCCTTATTCATCGCGGTCAAAAACTCATTTACCCTCGTCGTGGAAAGAATCACACTCGCCAAAAAAGCGCAGGGGTAGACAGCGTAAAACAGGCCGAGCCATGATGTAAACACGGTATAAAACGCCCCCTTTTCAAGCGACATGATAAAGAGGGTCAGCATATAGAAGGCGCCATAAAAAGCCGCGCAAAAAAGCGACCTGCGAACTTTTCCGCTTGCGCATCCGAACAGGGCAACCGCAAGAACAAGCAGGCTCTCATACAAAAGGGAGGAGGCAATGGTTGCTGAAATCACGCACAGAATCAGTATGATGATTTTTGCGCGGGGATCAAATTGCAGACCGAAGCTCTTTTGGACACTTGCGTCCCGGCTCATGCGGTTATTCCCGCCTTTTCAAATTGCTTCCTCAATAACCTGCTACCGACAAAACCGCTGAAGAGGGCAACAAGAACCGTGCCTGCCAGCATGGTCACCAAAACCCACTGGTTGACTGATGCCACCATGGTATCCAGATACTCCCGCGGCGTCCCTTTCTCTAGCATTCGGCTCACCCATGCCTGCGGATTGATAAAATAGGCGAGATAGGACCCGGTTCCCCCGAGGCAGAAAACAATATAAGAGACAATGTTGATTTTTATATTCTTATAACGTCTGCTCCATGCCACCAGCTCCGCCAGCACACTGCCAACCAGATACCCGATGGTCATGGCAATATGCATGCCGGTCACATAGCAGAAGATCGCCATCAAAAGTCCGGCAGTAAAGATCGGTCCGGTTTTCGGCACCTTCGCGATCAGTAAAAGATATACCGGTCCAGCAAGAAGTGATGCGCCCACCGGAAAATAGAAGGTCAGAGTCGGTACCATCGCGAATGGCCCTCCGCTCAATGTGATACAGATAAAAATGATCGCGGAAAAAACGCCAACCGTAATAAGATCTTTGACTGTAAGTTTCTGTTTCCTGCTGTTTGTTTCGCTTGCCATAACAAATGTCCTTCCTTATACGCGTACCGATTGAAATTTAGAAATCCAAGATACGCCGATAGAGACGCTGTGATAATATATTGTTAGAAATCACTAACTATAGGTATCGTATAAAGACAGGGAAAGCGAAACAATATCGTTAAGCGTTCTTCGTCCGATATGTATAATTTTATGTCTGATATGTATGATTTTGGAGTAATGACATGGAAATCAGCGAATTTTACAGGGAATGGCTTACCCGCAGCGGATTTGTTGAAAGTAAGCCTTCTCCTGACTTTGGCCCTTCCGGAAAATTGTATCTCGCTCCAGAGGACGCAACCTGTGGATATTACTGGGTCTATGGAGAAAAGAATTTATTTGATATTAAAATCCACGATTTCTATTTCTTCGAAGACAGCTTCATATCTCTTGACACGCCGGAGTGTTTGAGCATTACCTATTATGATTCTGTGTCGGGGGAGGAGTTGACTCCCTACCGCCGATTAACCGCGGGATGTGTCAAAACCTTTCACGGAGGACACGAGACCTATAAAGCTATGATTCACAGGAATATTCCGATCCGTTCCGTTGGGATAGAGGTTTTTCCCGCATATTATGAAACATATCTGAGGGAAAGCTATCCTGATGACTACCTCCCTCCGCATGAGGCTTTCAGCCGCATCGGGCAGACGCTCGACTTCCCGGAGATGTCTCAGCTTTTGCGGCAGGTATGGGCTTATAAGGGAGAGGGCATATCGGCAAAGTTGTTCTATGAAGCCAAGGTCGCGGAGGCCGTTTCTCTTGTCTATGAGCGCGAAAAAAAATGCAAAAAAGATCCTCATGCCAGAATATCCGGTCAGGACATGGATGCCTTGAGCAGCGTCACTGCCTATATCAACGATCATTTTAATACAGAGCTCCCCCTTGCTACGCTTGCGCGAATCGCCTGTATGGGCACAACAAAGCTGAAAACCTCTTTTAAGCGCATCTATCACTGCACCATTTCCGAGTACATCCAACAGCGTCGTATGAGCCACGCGGAAATGCTCCTGACATCTACAGAGCTTGCCATCAATCAGGTTGCTTCGGCTGTCGGCTACTCCAACGCGGGAAGATTTGCGGCAAGCTTTAAAAACAATACCGGGCTGTTTCCGGCGGAATATCGCAAAATGTCGCGCAGGACAGGCGGATGATCCCATTTCAATCTTACATTTGCGGTATAATATCCCTGTCAAGCGATGGAATACCTGCTTTGCAAGTATTCCATTGTCAAAAACAAGGAGGCAATTCATGCAGGAAACAAGACCCCTGCGCAGCGTGGCCTACTCCCAGGTGGAGAACATGCACGTGCTGCGCCATGAAAATATCAATGGCACCGGCAGGCTCTATGGAGGACAGCTGCTCTCCTGGATTGATGAGACCTCCGCCACAGTAGCCCAGCGCCACTCCGGCAGGATCATCACCACAGCTTCCATTGACCATCTGGAGTTCAAGCGGGGAGCCTACCTCAATGACCTGGTCGTCCTGGTAGCCCGCCTGACCTACGTGGGCAACGCCTCCATGGAAGTAGAGGTCGACTCCTATGTCGAGGACCAGCAGGGCTTTCGCCACATGATTAACCGTGCCTTTCTCACCTATGTCTCTATTGACGAGAAAGGGAAACCTGTTCCCATCCCCTACGGACTTGAAATTAAGACAGAGGCCGAACGGGCTCGCTATCAGGCCGCTCTGGCCCGCAAAGAGCACCGAATTCTCCGCAGGAGTCAGGGCTTCTGATCCGTCCGCAACAAGGCGCAATCGTTGCAAGCAAAAGAATTCCTGACTGTGAGCTGTATTTAATGGAAGGCTGCAAACATTAGCCTCAAAAAGAGCATCCGCAGGAATTTGCAAATGCTTTGCAAGAATATCTTGACAGAAGACTTATCCTTCAGCGCGAAATACCTGTGGGATAACTGTTGCCTTTCAGCTCGCAGCCTTTCCCGTCGTGTATATCGCTCTAAAAATCCTGCCGTGTGCAGCGAAATTACATAGAGAAGAATCCAAAACTCTTAAACTCAAGTTCACCATCCCCATTAAAGTGAAGATAAAGAGCTGACTTCCCCGGCTGAACCGCAATCGGGATCAGATAATTCTGCCAGTCCGGATTCCTGACCTCAAGATCAATCTCTCCCAAAACCTTCTTCCCGCTTTCATCCGCTGTAACCAGAATGTCTCCTGCGTACTTACCTGACAGTTCCAGATAAAGCAGATCCTGGTCTGTAAATTCAAAGGAAGGGTAGCCAAGGACGCTACCCTTCTTGACATGCGCAAGCCAATTCTGTGCTGGCTCCTCTTCCAGGATCGCCGCCGGATATGTTCCGTCTCCGACAAGGGTCTCCTTCTTTGCAACACGCTCCCTGAGCGCCCCATAAATATTGTAAAATTTTTCCATCATTTTCTCCTTGTTATGTCACGAAAAGACTTACCCGCCAACCTGACTCGGATCCATCCATCCCGTGAAGTCCCCATTCCAGTTATAACCGACAGATAGCCGGATACATTAATTATGCCATATCCTATTTCCTTGTACACGTCTCTTACGGCAGCTTTCAAAGAACACGTAAGTCATCCTTTTGATCAGCAACCAACATTCCCATTCCAAATCCACGGATCAAAGTCGCATGTCACCGGGAGTGCCACACAAAAAGAGACTATGCTCTGGCACAGCCTCTCATCGCAAACCTATAAATTTACCAACAGGGTGAATTACCTTCACAATCTATTCTTACAGTGCCGAAATCATACTTGCGGCACTTACATCAAACTGCAAAGAGCTCGTTTACTCCTTCTCAATAACCAGGGCCATGATAAAGCGACTGTCGCCGGTGGAGAGCAAGTGCTTGCCGCCCTTATCGAACTTAAACTGATCACCGGCCTTCAGCACATAGTCCCTGCCCTCGTAGCTAAGATTGGCCTGCCCTTCCAGGGCGAAAATCATAGCATCGCCCGGCGCCGGATGCTCAGGCAGAACAGAATTCTTATCAAATGCCAGAAGCGCGAATCTCATGTGATCGCTCTCGACGATCTTTAAGAAATTAACCTCTCCCTCTTTAAATGAAACCAACTTTGCCAGTTGAAGAACCTGACCTGCGTCAACACTATGCATCATATAGATCTCCTTTCCGGGCGAATCGACGTCCAAAAACAGAATCTGTGTTCCGGCAGATTCTGTTGTAAATCAAATCTGTAAAGGATCTTTTCTCTCCCTTACAGGTACGATTATAGTTCATCAGAAAATCAATTCTGTTGGAATTCAAACGTTTTTGGATATTTTCCATTTCTCTCTTGCTTCCTTTTGTTTACGATGTCAACATTATGGCGCCAGTAAAGTTAACGATGTAAACTTATTAGTGAAAGAAGGAATCATGAATGACACAAAAACGATGTCCCCTCTTATGGGACCATTGAGGGGCTTTCCCTTCGTGAGGCACATACGCGGGCATTGGAAGTCATGGAACTTCTCGGCCTGAAGGCACTGGCGGATCAGGGCGCCCGCAGCCTTTCCGGCGGTCAGCGCCGCAGACTGCACGCCGGCCGTTTCCGGCTGGCAGGCCACAGAGCGAGGGCTCGAGCCGGTCAATGAAGTGATTGATCCCGGTCATGCAATTGCTGCTCTGCTGGCACACCCGGCAGTGCACGGCCTCACTGTAGACGACATTCGCATAGAGAAAGCAGACCTGCAGAGCGCCTATCTGTCCATCATCGAAAATAAGGAGAATCATCATGCAGCTTAGATATTTCACCGCAGTAACTCGACTCAACCTTCTTCAGCAGCTGAGAAATCCAGCCTCTATTTTGATTCTGACCATTGTCCCGCTGGTCATCATTCCTTTCATGGAACCCGCATTCAAGGCTATGCTGCTGCAGGATGGCTATCGCAATGTCACAGGATCTGAACAGGCGGTTCCTTCTGCACGGTCTCAAGCTTTCCCGAATGGGCACAGCCCATCTCGCGTTTCTCGCCGGCCTATTGGGCTCTTGACGCCGTACATGCGGTAAGCCTGGACGGCACCTCGATCGCAGACATCCTTCCGCAGGTCGGCATACTTGCCGTCTTTTTTATCGTCATCATTGGTGCTATCATACTAAATTATACGGTAAGAAGCTTTATGTCAGCACAAAAGTAGGAGCTGCTATGTCAAAAGGCGAAAGGGCGGGTACTCGTATGCATATGCTCACGCGAGACGATATCATCTCTGCCTCTCTGAAACTGGTGGATGAAGAGGGTCTGAATGCCCTGTCCTTTCGCGCCCTTGGCAAGCGCCTGGGCGTGTCCCAGACGGCATTTTACCGCCATATCCCCGACAAAGCTGCCCTTCTGGACGGTGTCTCAGAGAAGATCTGGCGCCAGACTCTCGAGAAGCTTCTCGCTATGACCGCTCCAGGCGCCGAGACCAGAAGCTCCGCCGAAAGCTGGCACTCTGTCATGCTTTCCTATGCGCGTACGCTCCGCCGCACGCTCCTTGCCCATCCCAACGCCGTGGAACTCGTTCTGACACACCCCATCGCCACTGCAAGATCGTTCTCGCTGATTGCACAGGTACTCGTTGCGTTTGATGCAGCGGGCTTTCAGCATCCAGACCATATGCTAGCGCTCTTCACCGCAGTCACTGTGTACACAACAGGCTTTGCGGCAGCTGAGGCGGCTCCTCCTGCCGGCGGTGAGGTCACTAGCCCCCTGGCGGGTTTCAATGAAGCGCTGTCCTCGATGTCTCCTGCAGACAGACAGGCCCTTGAGGGTCTGGTCGGTCAGGTGATGACCGGCAGCTGGGATTTTTCCTCACAGTTTGAGGTCGGTTTGCAGGCTCTCTTGCGCGGCTGGGACACTGAAAACAGAGATATGTCCTGACCTTTTCCCTATCCGCAATATTATGAGGATGCTCTCTGACCCAGATTCTGTCATGAACAGGAGCTTGAGACACTTTTTATCAACCCATTTGTCCTGTAACTCTGTTTTGTCCACCCTCAAAGTTCCCTGAAAAAAGATTGAACCCCTACAAGCCCTTTATTTACAAGGGCTTGTAGGGGTTTTCATCAACACATTTTGTCCTATAACTCTCCTATAACTCCATTTTGTCCTGTAACTCCCGAAAAAAGATGAATCCCCGCAGCCTTTCATTCACAAGAGCCGCGGGGATTTTCATCAACACATTTTGTCCTATAACTCTATTTTTTATCCTATATCCCTAGTAGTGCAGCATCTGGATCAGGAAAATCCAGGCCAGACTATAGTAGGTTACCACAGCAACCAGATCGTTAACTGTGGTGATCAGGGGACCGGAAGCCGCTGCCGGATCGATATGAGCCTTCTTGAAGACGATGGGGATAATGGTCCCCACCAGGCTGGAAATGGCCATCGCGATCAAGAGAGCCACACCGACGCAGCCGGAGATGGCGAAGGCATAGAGCCAGGGCTCTGCCTTGGCAAAGTGCAGGTAGAGACCGATTGCCGGGATCGAGAAGGAGGCCAGAAGAATTCCATTGCCCGAGCCGACGCGGAACTCCTTCCAGATCAGGCGCATCTTCTGACCCAGGGTCAGATTCTCGTCCATAAGCACACGGATAGTCACCGCCAGAGACTGGGTCCCGACGTTTCCGGCCATGTCCAGGATCAGTGACTGAAAGAGCATGGCAACGGTGACTTCCGCCACAACCTTCTCAAACATGCCTACAACCGTAGATACCAATAGTCCCAGGAAGAGCAGGATAATCAGCCAGGGCATGCGCTTTTTGATGGATGTGGGCACTGTCTCTGACAGATCCTCCTCCGCTGTCAGGCCGGCCAGCTTGGCGTAGTCCTCTCCTAACTCCTCATCGATCACCTTGACCAGATCCTGCGAGGTGATGACCCCAAGGACACGATTCTCTTCATCCAGGGCCGGGATGGAGTCCTCGGAGTAGTCCTTAATCCACTCAATACAGTTGTCAATGGACTCCTTGGCGTAGACATAGGGGTAAGAGGTAATAATCAAATCTTCCAGGCGGTCTGTCTGCCGGGCGATAATCAGATCCTTCAGGTTGATCGCCCCATAGAAGACCTCGTTCTCATCCACCACATAAATGGTTGAAATATTGTCATTTTCCGCCGCCTGCTCGATCAGGCTCTTCATGGCCCCGCGCACATCCAGATTCCGCTTGATCTCGATGAAATTGGTGGTCATGCGGCTTCCGATCTGCTCCTCGCTGAAGGACGCGACCATGGCCATTTCCCGGCGCAGATCCTTATCCATAAGGCCGACCAGAATCTCCCGCCTCTCCTGAGAGAGCAGGCGCAAGAGGTCTACCGCCTTGTCGGTATCCATATTGGAGATCATGGATATCTGCTTGCGGATATCCATCTCCATCAGATATTTGGCGGCCCGGTCCTCATCCACATACTCGAAGATATCCGACAGATCCTCAATATCCAGGATGCGATAGAGACGCTTACGCTCCGTCTCATTCATCACATCGAGGGAATCCGCGATATCCGAGCTGTGGTAGTCCATGATCCGCTCTTCCATCACCTTGGGAGAAATATTTCCTCGAATGATGGAGGCGATTTCTTCTTCGTAATTGGGCTTCTCGATATCCTCATCCTCATTGGACTCAGCCCCGTTCTCCATGCGGTTCTGAGGCTCCATATCCTCCGGAAAGACCTTCTCTTCTCCGGCAGAAGCCTCTTCCGCCGGCTGCGTTTGAATCAGCTCCTCCTGTGTGGGATCCAACTGCTTCTTCTCCATTCCAGGCTCCTTTCTCGGGCAAGAGCGGCCGGAATACGCGAGAAGAAAACTCCCTTCAGTGCTCCAGAGGAGAGTGTGTCTGCTTTCGCATTCGGCGCCAGTCTCGTATGCTGCCCGCTGCTATGTCTGCATTGCAACTTCGGACGTGTCCGTCATCGCTCATGAGCTCACTCTCCTTTCCATACGACAAAATGCTGCTTCCTGGAATATGCATCCTCATTGATCATCCTATGACCGCTTCCCAGGCATTGCACCATCATGAAAATCCAATCTATACGTCTAACCGAGTATAACACTGCCAGTCCCAAAGAGCATCGTCTATCCGACAATTTATTCGAATTTCTCCGGTATGGAAACTGCAAGCATCACTTGTTTCTCTTCCGGCTCATAGAGACATAGAGATCGTAGAGGGCGGACCCCGTCTTGCCCTCCGGCGGGTGATCCTCATCCCCCACTTCCAGCTCATAACACTCATAGGCGTTAATGATTCTGGTCCCGACCTCGTGCACGTGGAAGCGGTCTCCCCCATAGCTCAGATGGACATGGCCGTGGAGCATATACTTGGGCTTCCACCTGCGGATCAGATCATTAAAGCACGCAAAGCCCCAGTGGGGCAGGTCTTCCATATCTCCATAGCCCTTGGCCGGGGCATGGGTCACCAGCATGTCAACCCCCCCGCGCAGGGCGATGGCGTTGTTGACCCGACGGATTCTCCTGCTCATCTCCTCTTCTGTGTACTGGAAAATGCCCTGGTTATAGCGGACCGAGCCGCCCAGTCCCAGAATCCGCAGGCCGTGAAAATCATAGACCCTGTCTTCAATGCAGGTACAGCCCTGGGGCGGTTTTCTCCTGTAATCCTGATCGTGGTTGCCGTGTACATAGAGCAGGGGTTTATTGGTCATGCTCACCAGAAAATCCAGATAGGAGGCCTTCAGATCTCCGCAGGAGATGATCAGATCTACATCGGCAAATCGGCTCTTGTCGAAGTAATCCCAGAAGGCTCTCTTCTCCTCATCGGCAATGGCCATAATCTTCATCGCGCGTCCTCTTTCTCCGTCACGGTATCGATGCCGCTGACGGCCACCAGTTCTCTGGCCTCATCCGTCAGCTCCTCCAGACTGGGAATGGAGCCTATGACATTGTCATTGAGCCAGTCCATACTGATGATCTCCCGGCTGGAGAAGCGAGGTGCCTTGGGTCCCTTGATCATCCCCTCCTGAGAGTGAATCTCTCCATCAAAGGGATTGATATAACCCGACATAATGGCATCGACCAGACGTTCCGCGGTCTTACGGGAGTAGAAGGGAATGTGCTTGGAGAGAATCAACTCCACCGCTCCCGTCGCCATCCCCCAGTAGAAGTTGAGCGAGCGATTCTCCTGCCGATTCTTCAGGGATGCCGTCCCCCTGACAATCGGACGAAGCAGACGCTCATAGAATTTACCCCAGTTATTGAGCGGAGCGCAGAGATTGTGCACCATTCCATTCTCGTCCCTGCAATAGAGACCATATTCGCGGGAAGCCTGCCTGGGGCGGATCATTTCCAGACCGGAAATCACCCGGATATCCTCTCTCTCAAGCAGCTCTTCCCAGCTGGAATTCCTGGATCCAGACCAGTCCAGGTATATCTTCACCCTGGGGTCGACCATAGCCGCCCCGATCGCGAAGGCATTGATGTCCGCCACTGCGCCGAAGATGGGGAAGTTGGCCCGATAGCCGATCTTGTGATTGTCGCTGGTCATAGCTGCCAGCGCCCCCATGATAAATTTGGCGTCATAGGACCGGGTGTAATAAGTCATGACCTCACTGGAAACCAGATTGACAGAACAATTTAAGAAGCGAACCTCCGGATAAAAGATCGCCGCCCGCTGGGTGATCGGCATCATAGCTAAAGAGGTCGTAAAGACCATCTGGCAGCCCGCCTCCATCGCCTGGTCAATGGCATCCGAGATCTTCTGCTCATCTCCGCAGTCGTCAAAGGCCATGGTCTTCACCGCTCCTTCGAATTCAGACTCTAAGGCGAGTCTTCCCAGCTCGTGCGCGTAAGACCAGGAGGACTCTTCCTTGCTCTTCTCGTAGAGGAAGGCCACAGATAAGGGGCGTTTTTGCGTATAGGCATCCCCCCTCTGCAGGAAGGAAAAAATTTTTCTGCTTCCCCGCTCCGTCTCTTCTGCGTCCGCAGTCTCAACCAAAGCGACATCTCCCTGCCCGCCGGCCAGAGTAATCTCACTCCAGATCCGATCCACCTGGCTATCCAAATATGCCTTGCTCTCGTTCGCCAGGGTCTCTATCGGATAGATCGCCAGATAGATCAGCATGGCGTCCGCCGCCGTCATATCCAGCTGGTCGCCGCCGTGTTCCGTGAAAATGCGCTCAAACATGCCGTAGGCGCTCTTTAAATTCTTAATGGCTTCTTCTGACCAGCCATGCTCCAAATCCTGTCCGCATGCCTCTGCCAGCTTGGCATAGTCCCCCTCGTGCGAGAACTCAATGGAATAGAGCGGACACACCTCATAGAAGTCCACAAACTCCTGATAACGGCGTAACTCTGCAGCTTCTTCTTCATCTCTGGGCCGTCCAAAAGGCATGATGCGGATCACATTGGCCAGAATATCCTTCACACCGGCATAGGCGCTGACAGAAACTCTCTTATTGCCCTCCTGCACATAGAAACGCCACATATACTCATAGGCCAGGATCGGCTCTCGGATCCCCTCTTCCATCTGGGAGTCATAAAGGGTGGACCATTTCTCCGCGAACTCCGTCGACGCGCCCAGAAGGGGCATGAAATTAGAGGCAAAGGAATTCTGCCTTTCCTTGGTCATTGTACCGACAATCTTCTTAATGGGGATTTCAACCAGTCCCAGATTGCGAACCCCTCCCTGCAGAGCTCCCGGCACAAGATCCTCCAGAGACGTCAGATAAGGATACTGGCCGGAAGCCATAGCCTCTCTGACACGGCGTTTCCCCGCCTGTCGGGCATTATCATAATCATCAAGCATACGCACACCTCCTCATCTCCTCCTGCGGCTTGTCCCTGGTACGGACTTCCTGATCCTCCCCACAGACACGACGCAAAATCAACTGATATCTGCTGTGCGGAGTGGTACCTGCTTCAGCCCCGGTCACTCCTGATTTCTGACAGACCGGCTCTGCCTTTTGCTCGAATTTACTCCTATAGAATCGACTCTGTCAACTTAAGAACCGCCTTTGCCAGTTCCTCGACCCTGCTTTTGGCAGCCGCCTCTTCTCTCTTTCTCGTGTAGAAATAGAACTTGAGCTTGGGCTCTGTACCGGAGGGCCGCATGGCAAACCAGGACCCGTCCTCCATGACGTACTTGAGCACATTCGCGGGCGGAATATCCTCATATCCATCCCGGTAGTCGATCGTCTGCGCCAGGGGCAGGCCCCCGAAGCTCTCGAAGGCATTTGCCCGAAAATACGCCATGATCCGGGCAATTCTAGCCGATCCCTCCTCTCCCTTTAAGACCAGGGAGACGGGATAATCCGCGAAATAGCCATAGGTCTGATAGAGCTCCTCTAAAACCTGTTCCAGGCTCTTGCCGCATCCGGCATAATAGGCCGCCATCTCAGCGACCAGCATGGCTGCCGCCACCCCGTCCTTGTCCCGGACAAAGGAGCCGGGCGCGCAGCCGATGCTCTCCTCATAGCCGAAGAAATAGGAGATCCCCCTCTTCTCAAGCTCAGGAATGCGGCCGCAGATATTCTTAAAGCCGGTCAGTGCCTCGTAGACTTCAATCCCATGCGCCCGGCAGATGGCCGCCCCGAAGTCAGAGGTAACAATGGACTTGATCATGGCATAAGAGCCTCTTGACCCGGTTCCCGCATCTGACGGATTCTCCCGCCCTGCAAGCATCTCGTCTATGTCCCTGCCACTGGCTCTCGTATCTGATGAGATCTCTCCTGAGCCTTCCTGCGCCTTGGGGCAGCGGTCCTCCTCAGGCCGCAGGCCTTGGGCCAGATAATGGATCAGAAGGGCTCCGGTCTGATTGCCGTTTAAGAAGCGGTATCCTCCCTGTCCGTCCGAAATCTCAATCGCCATTCGGTCCGCGTCCGGATCCGTGGCAATGAGAACAGCAGCCCCTTTTCTCTTCCCCAGTTCCTCCGCGTAGGAAAAAGCCTTTGGGTCCTCCGGATTGGGATAGACTACAGTAGTGAACTCCGGATCCGGATCCGCCTGCTCTTTTACCGTATAAAATCCGGTAAAACCACGCTCTTTTGCCAGGGTCTCCACAGGAATTCGGCCGGCCCCGTTGAGCGGGGTATAGACCATGGGCAGATCCAGCTTCAGTTCCTCCTTCCTATGGCAATAGAGCGAAGTTACATAGGAGAGGTAATCCCGATCCATCTCCTCTCCCAGCATGACAATTTCTTTTCTCTTGACCGCCGGATCATCCGGCCTGGTAAAGTTCTCAAAGAAGTCATGCCTTTCGATGGACGCCTGCATGCCCTCGGAGACCTGTCCCGAGATCTGCGCTCCGTCCAGCCAGTAGGCCTTATAGCCATTATATTCCCTGGGATTATGGCTGGCGGTCAGGTTGATCCCTGCCACACAGCCCAGCCTGCGAATGGCGAAGGACAGCTCCGACGTTGGACGAAGAGAGGGGAAATTGTAGGCCCGGATTCCGTTGGCAGCAAAGATCTCCGCGGCCAGATTGGCAAATTCCTTCGAGTGATAGCGGCAGTCATAGGCGATGGCAACGCCCCGATCGCAGACCTTGTCTTCGAGATGCTGTCTGCCATAGGACAGAATATAATCCGCGATTCCCCGGGTCGCCCTCCCCACCGTGAGGACATTCATACGGTTCGTTCCTGCTCCGCAGATCCCCCGAAGTCCCGCTGTCCCGAAGCTGATCGTCTGATAGAAGCGGTCCCTGATCTGATCCTCTTTCCCCCGGATCTGCTCCAGTTCCCGGCGAAGCGGGTCTTTGGCCGGCAGCTGATTCAGCCAGCGCTCATATTCTTCACGTGCGTTCATATTGATTTCCTCCCCTGCCGGACGAATCCTCCTCTGCTTGCTCCCCCGCTCCCAGCCGCCCAAGCGAAGGCGATCCGCATGTTCAAAAGCGGTCTGCGCAAATGGATATCCCGTTCAGATCTAATGACTGCGCCAGGTCTGCAGCTGATCTCTCAGCCAGTTCTCCCAGGCCTCCATGCCCTCCCCGGTCTTTGCCGAGACAGGAAAGGCGCGGATCTTCGGATTCAGCTTCCTGACCCGGTCCATGCAGGCCCTGAGGTCAAAGTCAAAATAGGACAGGGTATCCGTCTTGGTAATCACAAGGGCATGGGCCCTGGAGAACATGAGCGGATACTTCAGGGGCTTGTCGTCTCCCTCCGGCACCGAGAGAATCATGACATCCAGGCCTGCCCCCGTGTCAAATTCTGCCGGGCAGATCAGGTTCCCGACATTTTCCAGGAAGATCAGGTCCTCCCTTCTGGCGCCTTCCCGCAATTTCCCGCCAGACTCCGCGGCCAGAGCCTCCAGGCTTCTTCTTGTCATGCCCGCGTCCATATGACACATGCCGTCCGTGTGCGCCTGAATACTCCTTGCTCCCAGAGCCTCTATGCGCAGGGCGTCCACGTCCGAGGCGATATCCGCCTCCAGGACGGCGATGCTGACATCTGTCATATCCTGAATGGTCCGGGTCAAAAGAGAGGTCTTGCCGGATCCCGGAGATGACATGAGATTGATCAAAAGCTGGCCGGTCGTCCGCATCTGCCCGCGCAGAAGGTCGGCATCCCGGTCGTTGGACGCAGTCACTGACTTGTGCAATTCAATGGTTCTCATCTGCGTCCTCCCTGATCGGCTTTTGTTCTGGCTCCTCCTCAAAAGAAGCAGCTTTGGCAAACGTATTGTCCTCCCCGGCCCGGGCAGAACCGGCATTCCCTCTGCTTCGGCCGCGGAAGGCTTCTACCTGCCCAATCAGCCAGTCAAGCCAGGCCTCCATTCCCTCCCCCGTCTTCGCGGAGAGAGGATAGACGGCGATCTGCGGATTCAGATCAAGAACCCGCTTGCGGCAGCGCGCGAAGTCAAAGTCAAAGACCGGACTGACATCTGTCTTGTTGATCAACAGACAATCGCTGACCGAGAACATGAGAGGATACTTCAGAGGCTTGTCGTCCCCCTCCGGCACCGACAGAATCATGACCCTGGCCCCGGCTCCGACGTCAAATTCCGCCGGGCAGACCAGGTTGCCGACATTCTCCAGGAAGATCAGATCCAGATCTTCGATGCCAAGCCCGCTCAGTCCCCGCCTGGTCATATCCGCGTCCATGTGACAGGAGCCCCCGGTGTGAAGCTGGATAACCCTGGCCCCGGCCTCTGACACGGTTCTCGCGTCGACATCCGAGTCCACATCCGCTTCCATGACGCCGATCCGATAGTCATTCCTCAGAGCCTCTATTGTCTTCACCAGGAGGCTGGTCTTGCCGGCCCCCGGAGAGGCCATCAGATTTACCAGAAAGACCCCTCTCTGTTTCAGTTCTTCTCTCACCCGAGCCGCGACAGCGTTATTATCAGCGATCACCCCCTCTTTGGTCTCCAGAATTTCAAATGCCCGACTGATCATTTCCATTCGCTGTTTCCTCTTTCACCGCCCCGGCCGTTGGCCATTTCCTCTATCACTTTCCCGGCCTTCAACTATTTCCTCTGTTTTCCCAGCTGTTGTCCCTTATTCTACCCTAAGTCCCTCTCTCAGAAAACTTCCTGCGGGGGGAAAACAAGGTATCTGCGGTGGGAGCCGGAGCCGCGACCCACTCTCACAGAAGACTCCTCCCAGAGGAAACCAAGGCATCCATGGCGGGATCCAGAGCCGCGACCCACTCTCACAGAAGCCTTCTTACGAGAGGAAATCAAGGCGTCCACAGCAAGAGCCAGAATCGTCAAAAAACCGCCCTCTCGGGACGGCTGCCATATTTTCTATGATTTTTCTTTGACCGACTTTTTTTCTCTGGCCGACAGGAAAAAATCTCCGGCCCTGATCACAAGCTCCGCCTGGTCCAGTGTATGACAGTTCATGTGATAGCTCTCTTCCATGGGGATCCATCGGCTCTGAAAATTGCGCAGACCCTCCGGCCCGTTTCTCTTCTCAATCCTCGCAAGCTGCAGGAGGGGATCAATATCGTAGAAGATCTTCAAATCCGCGTAGTCCCCGTAGTAAGGGTGAAAGCTGTAGGCTCCCTCCACCAGTCGGATCCTCCCGGCCCTGACAGAAACCGCGGGCCCGTAGTCCATGATCTTACAATCGAAGCGGGTATAAGAGAAAGCGTCCTCCTCCGACAGCCTGGGAAGAACTTCGGCGGCGAAACGCTCAAAGTGAACATTTCCTCCGGGCGCACCCAGACGCTCTTTTGTTCGAAGCTCCTGGGGCAGAAAGAAATCGTCCATATGGACAGGGTCAAGCCCCATCTCCGCTCCCAGAGCGGCTGCAAGTGTTGATTTGCCGGCCGCGGACCTCCCGTCGATCGCGACAATATAGCTTTTGTCCGCCTTTTTTCTCGCCTCTTCTTGAATCAGCGCAGTCAACTGCGCCAGATCTCTTATCACCCCTCATTCCCCACGGCCAGACCGACCCTGGTCAGCGCGATGACAATGCTTGGAATGATCAGCAATTGGAGGACAATAGCCGGAAAGCTGCTGATGAAATAAGAGGTCACCCACATCTTCAGACTGTATCCCTGTCCCGCGGAAAAGAGGAGGCCGTGCACCAGTCCCGCAACGACGCGTCCGACCAGCATCGCCACAATCAGGCTGATATAGAGATTCCGGTAGCTGCGCTTATTTCTGAAGGGTCCATTGATCATACGGCCGGTCACAAAGCCATAAACCGCCAATTCTACCATCATGCCGGGCAAAACCGGAGTCGGCGGCATACTGGTGACGGCAGACGAGAGCAGGGGGCCGATGATCCCGGTGATGAGACCAGCCGGCCAGCCAAAGGTCAGGCCCGCAATCAGAACCGGAATATGCATGGGACTGAACATGACGCCACCGTTTGGAATGATTCGCACCAGCATGGGCAGAATCAGACAGAAGGCAATGCTGACCGCCGTCATGACCAGATTTCTTGTAGACAACAAAGACTTGTTCATTGATAGACTCCCTCATTCGAAAAGGGGCTGTGAACCCTCTCACAGTCCCTCCATGCTTCTGATTCTCCTGGCAGACGCCAAATGCCGCGAATTATGCCTCCGCAATGACCTCAATCTCACAGAGCACGCCCAGGGGCAGATCCTTAACCGCAACGCAGCTTCTGGCCGGCTTGGATGTGAAATAGCGGCTGTAGACCTCATTGAATGCGGAAAAGTCAGAGATATCGGCCAAAAAGCAGCTGGTCTTAACCACCTTGTCATAGCTGCTGCCGGCCGCCGCAAGCACCTGTCCCACATTCCTGCACACCTGCTCGGTCTGCTCGCTGATCCCTCCCTCGATCACCTTGCCCTGCTCTGGAGCAATGGCGATCTGTCCGGAAGCAAAGACAAATCCATTGGATACGTAGGCCTGTGAATAGGGGCCGACTGCCGCGGGCGCCTTATCTGTCGCTACAAGTTTCATTCTGCTACCTCCCTCGTGATTTTGTTCATTTGAAACCAATGTTTATTTTAGCACAATTTCTCAGCAGTAAGACGCACGCCGTTCAAGCATTCCACTGTGATAAACAATAGGATACCGGCTGACGCCGTGCATCATTTTCCCAACGGAGATGGAGGGATTTGAACCCCCGCGCCGGCAGAACCGACCTACCGGATTTCGAATCCGGACCCTTCAGCCACTTGGGTACATCTCCATATCATATAGCATCGGCCTTCCGAGGAGCCCGATGCGGGCGCTGTCATCCGGCTTCCCCCGAATGATCTCACACCCATAGATCATACCAGTCCCTGAGGCCTCCGGTCAATTCCCCTTCCACCTGTCACAAAAGTCCCACAGACCCCGGTCAGGCCTCTGTGATCCGGTAATCCATTTGAGCCAGATCCGCTCTCAGACAGATCTTGGCCCCATCCCTCTCATGACTGAGGGTCAGGATATGGCCTTCAGAGCGCGCTTTAAAATGATTTCCCTCTTCAAAGGCGGGATGCTCATTTCGCAGCCTCAGCAGGCGCAGCTGCTCTTTGACCAGGGGAAGCTCCATGCGACGTCTGGCTTCCCGGGCTGTCAGGTTGCTGCGGTTAATCTCCTTGTGTCCGCCCTCTCCAGCCCGCTTCATGGCCTCATAGTCGTTGGCTCCGCCCAGAAGGTCCAAGTACCAGACCTGGGGCTTGCCCGGCATAAAGATCTGAAGTGCGCGCGCCATGAGCATTTTTCTGTCATCCTCGCCCAGGGCGGAATAATAGCTTGTATTGACCTGATAATAGATGTTCCTGGCCCCGTGCAGGTTCTTGACATAGCCTCCCCTCTTTACCATGAGGTCGATCAGGTCCTGTATGCGCCTCTCCGGGAGGAGTCCCTTTAAGTCCAGCATGGGAATCCCATCGTGGCAGCCCAGCATATTGACCAGGGAAATTCCCCTCTCTGTCACTTCTTCGGCCCAGGCAGCCAGGCGACCTCCGTCGCCGGACTCGATCGCGTCGATGACCAGGCCGGGCAGGAAGAAATCATAGACCATGTAGCCCCGCTCACCGATCTTTCGGTAGATCCCCTCCTCATAGGAGGCGTGGATCTCCGGCAGAAGCCTGAGGCCCCTCCTTTTGGCCAGGTCATGAACCCGCTCGAGCAGGTCCCAGGTTTCCGGCTCATTTAAGAAGTTCTTCTTGCCCACAGCCTTTGGGGCGTAGGCGAAGGCGTCCAGGCGGAGAATCGACGCTCCATAGGAGGCGATCTTATCCAGGACCTCCTCATAGAAGTCCCAGACCTTGGGCGAGCGGATGTTCAGATCCATCTGTCCCTGATAGCGTTTCTTGCCATTCTCCTCCCAGACCTTCTGATAGAAGGTGTTCCAGTAGGGGTGCATGCTCTGGTCGGGGAACTGAACCATGAGAATGGGCAGGCCGGGCTTGCGGAAGAACATATCCCTGATGTACTTGTCCTCGGGCTGGATATAGCCCTCCTTTGTCATAGAACCGCAGCCCCTCCAGAACTCGTTCCAGTCGATGAAGAAATCCCTGTACTCGGACTCCTTCCCCCTGGCCAGAAGATCCTGGAATTGGGGAGACATGGCAGAGGCGTGATTTAAGATGAAATCCAGCTTGAGATCCAGGCCCATATCCCGCATTCTGCGAAGGTCCGACCGGCTGGCCAGATCCTCGTTGATGTCGTAGTCCACAACACAAAAGCCCCGGTCCAGGTCCGAGTGATAGAGGCTTGGAAGCAGGTAAAAGGACTTAAAGGCCCCCTTCCACTCCTCTTCCAAAAGACTTACCGTCTCTTCCAGACAGGAGCCGATACTGTCAGGATAAGCGTTGAGCATAGGGCCGTTCTGATTCATGCAATCTCTCTCTTTCCGCCTGCGCCTCCCGCGTCCGCAATCGAACGCGAACTCAGCAACTCTTACAGCAAGTCCCTCATCAGGCTCTGAAATTCCTCATGGGTCAAAAACTCTCCCTGCCTCGATACGATCAGCTTGGCCTTATGGGCCTGGGCCGCCAGCTTCTTCTGCTCCAGCTCCAGCACCATGGAGACAAAGGGGGAGTCCACATGGCCGTCTCTTGCCCTGGCCCTGCGAAATTCCAGCGTCTCCTGGGGCGTACTGTTGAGCAGAACCGGGAAATCAACGCCCCGGATATCATCCGAGTTGGCGTGGGTCCACTCCAAAATCAGGACATCAATGTCAGAAAAATCCACCTTTTCGTAAGAGACTTCTCCCGGCTTTCGCCCCATTCGCTTCATGGGAATCAGCCTGTCTCCCCTGTGGAAGGCCTTCAGAATCGCGTTGACCGTGTCAAAATCCTGCTCATCATCACTGCCCAGATAACGGTCTAAGGCCTCTTTGCCGCCCTCGGCATAGACCCGCTCTCTCTTGGCGTCATTGAAAGCGGGGATCCGGTGGGGATAATTATCCCCGGACATGGTATAAGCCCCGATTCCGTCCTCGTTCAGACGGGCTCTGACGATGGCCGCCACTGTGGACTTGCCCACACCGGAGCCCCCGCAGAAGGCAATCACCGTCTTCGCCTGTCCGACCTCTCTTCGGCCGGCAATATAGTCTTTGACCACAGTATAGATCCTATCGGCAATGGGGATAATGCCCTCTGTCACAGAGATCTTCTCTCCCGGCAAATCCCCGCCCCGTATCTTCTGGTAATCCATCGCCGCCTTCCTCTCTTAGGAAAACCTCCTCACAGGCAGGGATGCAGCCTCTCTTTTGCCGCCCGCTGCACTTTTCTCAAAAGGTACATGCAATGTCGTTTTAAGAGATGTGCCGATAAAACATCTCTCCCTGCTGCTCCTCTCAGAGGCCAAGGAGCCTGGAATAGGCCGTAAGAACCCCCTGGGTCTGGCCGGATAAAACCTTCCTGGCCAGGGTCTTGCCCAGCTGTACCCCCTCCTGATCGAAGGAGTTTAAGTTCCAGACAAAGCCCTGGAACATGATCTTATTCTCGAAATGAGCCAGAAGAGCGCCCAGAGCCTCCGGGGTCAGCTCCTCACCCACAATGATGGAAGAGGGACGTCCTCCCTTGAAGTTCTTATTTCGATTCTCGTCTTCCTTGCCGCAGGCAAAGGCCACAATCTGGGCTGCCACATTGGCGTCCAGCTTCTGCTGGCTGCTGGAGCCCTCAATCGTGACGTCATTGGCTCTCTGACTCCTCTTAAAGCCGACGAACTGCAGGGGGATAATATCGGTCCCCTGGTGCAGAAGCTGATAGAAGGAATGCTGTCCGTTGGTGCCGGGCTCTCCGAAGATCACGGGGCCGGTCGGATAATCCACCGGCTGACCATCGCGGTTGACCGACTTGCCATTGGACTCCATGTCCAGCTGCTGCAAATGGGCCGGGAACCGGGACAGGGCCTGTGAATAGGGGAGAACCGCCGTGCTCGGATAGCCGAGGATATTGCGCTCATAGACACCGATCAAAGCGTCCAGCATATCCGGATTCTTCATGGGATCCGTCTCTTTGGCCAGAAGATCCTCCGCGTGCGCCCCCTGAAGGAAGCGATCGAAGATCTCCGGTCCGAAGGCCAGAGAAAGAACCGCTCCGCCGACACCGGAAGTGGAAGAGTAGCGGCCTCCGATGAAGTCATCCATATAAAAGGCCGTCAAAAAATCATCGCTGTGCGCCAGAGGGCTGGTCTCTGAGGTGACCGCGATCATGTGTCTGGCAGGCTCCAGGCCCTCCTTCCTGAGCGCGTCCATGACAAATGCCTGGTTGGTCAAAGTCTCTAAGGTTGTCCCGGACTTGGACACCAGGATAAAGATCGCGTGAGCCACATCGATCCCGGAGAGAACCGCCGTCGCGTCGTCCGGGTCCACATTGGAGATAAAGTGGGCGTCCATCTGAAAACTCTGATTCGTCTTAGCCCAGCCCTCCAAGGCCAGGTACATGGCGCGGGGTCCCAGGTCAGAGCCCCCGATCCCGATCTGCACGACGCTGGTGAACTTCTCACCCTTCTCATTGCTGATCTGACCCCGGTGCACCTGGTTGGCGAAGTCCGCGATCCTCTCCTGCTCCCTGCGGTAGAAGTCTCTCTTATTGACTCCGTCGACAACCACGTCATCGCCCAGCTGCCCGCGGGTCAGCTGGTGCAGAACCAGACGCTGCTCCCCCGTATTCATCATGGCTCCATTGTAGAGGGCCCGATACTTGTCGGCCAGCTGAGCCTCCTCAGCCAGCTTGACCAAAGCGAGGAGGATCTTCTGATCCACTGCCTTTGCCGCGTAGTTATAGTCAAGCCCCGCTGCCATCGGCACATGACAGGTCTCCACCCTCGTTGCTCCTGCGGCAGAGTCCAGGGTCTCCTTTAAATCCATCGGCTTCGTCTCCGCGAAGAGCCGCAGACTCTCTAACTGATCAAAATTTTTCCACTCCATGAATTCTCCTCCTGACGCACCTATGACGGCTAAATCTTCCGGTTCCGATCATACACCTTCTCCCAGGTCGGAACAATGACTCGGGACGATGACATCGTAGCGAATCGCCTTTCCCCGGATCCGGTAAGAGGGCTTTTGTCCTCCCAGGTCCGGCCCCTTTAAGGGCCGTTTGATCACAATCTTTTTCGGTCTGGCTGAAAGAGCCGCCTGCAGCAGCTCCTGCTCGTCGGCAGCCGGGCGCTCCAGATAGTGGAGAAGCTGAAACTTCTTCTTGACCAGAGCAGACTTCTTCCGCTCCGGGAACATGGGATCCAGATAGATCAGATCCCAATAACCCGGCTGAGCCGCGCGCATCCAGGGAATCGAGTTTCCCTCGAGCAGACGCATACCGGACACCAGCTGTCGCAGATAGATTTCCTCTCCCTCCCTGGCTCTTGTGATGCTGTCCTCCAGGAGCAGATGAATGACGGGATCTTGCTCGGCAAGCTCGACTGTAAAGCCGGCCGCAGCGAGAATCAGGGCATCCTCCCCCATTCCGGCTGTGGCGTCTAAGGCGCGCAGACCGTTGGGCCACGGCCTTTCTTTATCTTTTCCCGGACTCTCCGAAAGAGAATCCGCGGTCTGCTCTTTCTTTCGGAAACGCGCCGCCTTGATCAGCATTTCACGCTCCCAGCAGCCCGGACGAAGGCGGCCCAAAAAGCGCTCGAAATCCCCCTGATTGCGCATCCCATCCGCCAGCAGAGCGACTCCCTCTTCTGAGAATTCCACAATCAACTCATCGGGACGGGCAGGGCGCTGAGCTGTCAATGTCACCAGGGGAGCGCCCCAGATTCCGGCATAGAATTCGGCCCGCTTTCGCGCGGCGAAATATGCTTCCTCTTTCTCCCGGCTGTCCTCTTCCTCTGCCCTTCTGCCGCAAAGAAAATCCCGGCGGACGGCAACCGTCAACTTCTTGTGCCCACACAGACCGAACATCACATAATCCTCAGTCTGGACAGGATCTGATCCACCCGGAGGATGGCCTCCTCCACCTGCTCTCTCGCCCGGCTGATCTTACTCTGTACCATCCAGTCGGCAATAAAACCGTCAAGGAAATCGTCGGCAAAGTTCAGAAAATCACCCATGTTGATCCTGATCTCCTGAATTTCTCTCTGTCTGTCGCAGGCCATTTTCCTTCCTCTCTGTCCACAGTCAATGACGAAATATCCCTCTTGTACGAGGTCTCTTTGCGGGCATTTGATTGCCATGCATCAAAGCCGGCAGCTTACCACTGAGCTTAGTACTGATAGAAACCCTCTCCGGCATTGACCCCGGTCTTTCCGGAGTCGATCTTCTCCTTGAGGATGGCTGCGATTTTGCCCTGGGTACTGGTCGGATCCTTGGCGGCGGGATGCATGATTACAATATTATAGGCCGTCGTCAGGCCCACGATATCGAGGATCTGGAAGGGGCCATAGGGGGCTCCTGTCCCCAGCTTCCAGGTCTTGTCGATGGTCTCGAAATCCCCGACCCCGTTGGCCAGCAGACCCTCCGCCGCAGTCAGGAAGGGAACCAGCATGGAATTCAGGATGTATCCGGGCTGCTCCTTTAGAACCTTGAGGGGGATCATGTTGATCTGTTCGGCGAATTCTACCACCTGATCATAGTAGACCTGCTTGGTGCCGGCGTGCCCCATCACCTCTGCCGTATTGCTCCGGTAGATATTATTGGCGAAATGCAGGGCTAAAAACTTGTCCGGGCGGCCGGTAAACTGTGCGAAGGAACTGGGCAGAAGGGTAGAGGAATTGGTTACAATCACCGTTCTCTCCGGCAGATACTTGGCCAACTCTGTGTAGAAGGCTTCCTTCTCCTCAATATTCTCGGCAATCGCCTCAATCACCAGATCTGCGTCCTTAGCCGCCTCCTCGTAAGAGGTTGTCAGCTCGATGCTCCTGTAAGCCTTCTCAACCCGCCCCTTCAGCTCCTCAATCTCCGCCTCGGACAGATTCTGCTTCTTGGACAAACCGCGGGCATAGGCCGCGGGATTGTGCTTCATTTCCTCGAGAATTCCCAAATAGATCTTGTACAGGCGGTCTAGCTTGGGCTGACAGCGGCCGATGGAGGCCTGGCTGCGCAGCCAGATCTTCACATGAAAGCCGGTGTAGGCCGCCTGAAAGGCGATCTGGCTTCCCAGGACGCCGCCGCCCGCAACAGTAATGTTATGAAAGCTCATAGATTCTCCTCCTTAAATAAAAATATTCAATCCGATCCCTAATGAATCAATTCGATCCACTCCACGAAGCATGGACACACGTTCCGCTAATTCCCCCTGTCATGGATCTTCCCTCACAGGAAGTATAACAAAGAATACCACCCGGGAGCCAGACTCTCAGGTGGTATTTCCAACAAACTCTTGAATTGCAGCCGCTTTAATTGTTAATGTGTCCGTGGTGGGCAGGGAAACTGTGCTCTGTCATGGGCAGGAAGGTGTAACCGTTCTGCAGGGCCCAGGAAATAAAGCCGTCCATAGAATTAACCGTAAAATCCTTAATATCGTGGCAGAGGATGACGGATACCCGGTTGTTCGATACGCCTCTGACGCAGTTGTCATAGACCGCCTGTGAGGTCCGGACCTCTCCTCCGTCACCGGAACTGACATTCCAATCGGCATAGGTGTAGCCCTTCTCCTTCGCCTGCTCCACCAGCTGGGTCATAATCCCCGCTGTGTACTTCTTGGAGATGGCATTGGAAGAACCGCCGGGGAAACGGAAGAGATTCACCGACTTGCCCGTCTTCTCTTCAATCAGCTTCTTCATCTGATCATAGTCCGTCCAGTAGTTATCGGTGCTGGCGTAGACCTGGCTGTAGATATGCGTATAGGAGTGGATCGCAACGGTATGCCCTTCATTCGCCTCCCTGGTAAGCAGATCCTGATAGTGGGGAAACTGATTGGTTGTAAAGAAAGTCACCTTGACATTATACTTCTTCAGGATATCCAAGAGCTGGCCCGTATACTTGCCCGGGCCGTCATCGAAGGTCAGATAGATAATCTTGCCCTCGGTCGGCGTGTCCGTCCCCTCGCTGGCGACATCGCTCGGGGCGTCCTTGCTGACGGTCACCTGTCTCGTACAAGTCGTCGTATTGTTGTGGGCGTCTGTCACCGAATAGGTCAGTGTGTAGCTGCCCTCCTTGTCCGTATCGACCGTCCCCTCGACTTGGACCTTGTCCGTAATATCCCCGTCGACATTATCCACGGCGGAATACTTATCTTCGTACTTGCTCTTTAAGGCAACACTTATCTTATCTCCGCCAACCAGGGTAATGACCGGGGGCACCTTGTCGTCATAGTTGATCTGTCTGGTCTTGGTCGCCGTATTTCCGGCATTATCCGTCACCGTATAGGTGACCACTCCGGCCTCTTCCTTCCTCTGCACCTTATCGGTGACATCCCCGTCGACAGCATCCACAGCAGAGTATCCCTCTTCCTCATAGGCCTTGCCCGGAAGGGTATAAGAATCCGGCTTGGTTACCAGGGTGATCTCCGGGGCGGACAGGTCCTTAACAGAAATAACCCTGTCCTCGTTCATGTGCCAGAGGAAACGATGCGCCGTATAGTGAACGGTATAATCCCCAAGCTTTCCGGTATCAACAGTCCCGGTCACCTCAAGCTTCGCCGGTATTTTTACAAATCTCAGAATGCTCCCGGTCAAATAGGCCCGGGCGTCTTTTGCGTCCCATGCGGACTGATAGTCAACCGCACTGGCCCCGTCCTGCGGGTTTTTCGCCTCAATCTTCCAGCGATTGATTCCAAACAAAAAAATAAGCACAAGAAGCAATATTCCCGCCAGCTTCCAGATCAACGGGGTATGTCTCCAGCGCCTGCGAATCTGCTGTAACATCAACTTATCTCCTCAATATCCCTTCCCCGGCAAGCAGCCGGGATAAAATTCAAACATCCCTGCAGGGCAAATCGACCGAGCGCTCGATATGCCAAAGAGAAGTTTTACAGTATGGCTGTGATCGCCGTTATCAATCCGAAGATAACGCCGCGGCAAAAGGCTGGATAGGAGTTCCCTTGATTCCATTCAGATTATGGATAATCTGTGGGATGTAAGACACATACATAATAATCGACAAGGCTGTTCCGACCCAGCCGAAGATCTCCAGCTTCTTCTCTGACATATGACTACCTCTTTTTTATTAAAATAACACCCATGCGCTGTATCCGTGAACAGCCTGTGAATCGTACAATATCACCCTTCGTACATAATGTCAAAGGCAGGTTCACTGATCATCAATCCTCCTCTTTCCCTTTCGCTTTCTCCCAACCGCCCTCGAATAATTGAGCTCTATTATGTTTTACTTTACGCAATTAGCCCAAACGTCTATACTGACCCAATTTCAACAAAATCGAATCCGTTGATAGAATCGAATATGTAGCAATGCAATGAAGTGATTTTACAGAAAAGGAACAAGACAAGATCCGGTCGGGACTTTTTCTCAGGCCGCTTTGGCGTCTTCCGCCATGGTGTATCTCCATTTGGCAACCGCCGTCGCGATGACGATCACGTAGCCGATCATCGACCATACATCCGGGAGCTCCGCGAAGAAGAGGAGGCCCCAGAGGGAGGCGAAGAGCACCTGAGAATAATCAAAGACAGAGATTTCCTTGGCCGGCGCCAGCTGATAGGCCTTGGTAATCGCGAACTGAGCCAGGGCCGCACAGGTCCCCGCCCCCAGCAGACAGGCCCATTGTGCTGCCGACATTGGATGAAAATCAAAGACCATGAAAGGCATACTGAGTAAACTGGTAAATGTGGAGAAGAAGGCCACAATCAGAGGTCCTCTCTCCCCCTGCATCCCCAATTTGCGAACAAAGGTATAGGCAAAGCCCGCCCCCATTCCGCCAAAAAGACCGGCCAGGGCCGGCAGAGAGGTCAGCCCCGCCGTGGGGCGAACCACAAAGCTGGCCCCGATGAAGGCCAGAATGACAAAGAGAACCTCCTTCTTTCTGGGGATCTCGGACAGGATAAAAATGGATGCGATGATAGCCCAGAAGGGCGACAGCTTATTGAGCAGGTTGGCATCCGCTAAAGCCATGTGATCAATGGCCCAGAAGTTGGCAATCATCCCCAGGCCCCCGCAGACAGAACGGAGGAGCAGCGATGGCAGGCTGCCTTTTTTGATATGCAGCTTCTCTTCCGTTCCCATCAGAGTCATAATGGCAATGACAGCTGCGATAGCATTGCGAAAGAAACTCTTCTGCATGGTGGGCAGGTTCCCGGACATGCGGACAAAGAGAGCCATCAGAGAGAAGAATAAGGAATCAATGATAACCAGAAGAATCCCCGCCAAGTGGGGATTCTTCTTTATGAATCGAGTGACAAATAAAGGCATATCCCTGTCCTTTCTGAAGATATACGGACAAAATACTCCAACTGCATTTTTCTGTCACATGAAGTATCGCGCTCTTCCGCCGACAATCCGCAGGTATGATCTTATACTGATCATACCTGCGAATTTATGCATGACAACGGTACCCTCCTGGAGTGCGTATTCGCCTGCCGTTCCTATTTGCCGGCAATTTCCCCCGTCTGATCCTGTCTCTCCCTCTCTCGAACCAGACGCACAAGAACAGGGGACAAAAGCAGGAGGGCAATCAGGTTGGGGATTGCCATCAGACCGTTAAAGGTCTCGGCGATATCCCAGAGCATACCAAGATCCATTGTGGCGCCGACGACGGCGACCAGAGAGTAAAGGACCAGAAAAGGCTTGACCAGCCTGTGACCGAAGAGGAACTCCACGCAGCGGGAGCCGTAGAGCCCCCAGCCAATCGTGGTAGAGAAGGCGAAGCAGACCAGAGCAACCATGGTAAAGCCCGAAACCCAGCTTCCGTAGGTCGTCGTGAAACCCAAAATCGTTAGTTCCGCTCCGGCCGCCTGCCCGTAGGCCACGGGGACCCCCGAGCAGAGGATAATCAGGGCCGTCAGAGTACAGATGACAATGGTATCCATAAAGACCTCAAAAATACCAAAGAGTCCTTGGCCGACCGCGTCATCCGTATCCGCTGTGGAGTGGGCGATGGAGCCCGTCCCAAGGCCGGCCTCATTGGAGAAAATCCCCCTGGATACCCCCTTTTTAAGAGATAAAAAGGCAGACCCGATCAATCCTCCCGTCACCCCCTGCGGGGTAAATGCCCCGGCAAAGATCATGCGCATGACGGCGGGGACATTTCTCCAATTGAGAAGAACAACTCCCAGGCCCAAAATAATATAGAGCAGGGCCATAAAGGGAACCAGCTTCTCCGTCACGGAACCGATCCTCTTGATTCCGCCCAACAGGACCAGAGCGACCAGACCCGCAATGACAAGTCCAAGCGCCAGATCCAGCTTGGGGTGACTGCCTGAGGCCAAAAGGCCGAAGCTGTCTAAGAAGCTGTCTACGGAGGTGACAATGGTATTGACCTGGGTGGCATTGCCCGTTCCAAAGACCGTCAGCACACCGAACGCCGCATAGGCAAAGGCCAGCCAGAGCCAGCCCTTTCCAAGCCCGTTCTTAATGTAGTACATGGGACCGCCCACATGCTCTCCTCTGGGATTGGTCTCCCGAAAATGAACGGCCAAAGTCACCTCAGCGAACTTGGTACACATACCCAGGAAGGCGGAACACCACATCCAGAAGACAGCCCCCGGTCCTCCAAGGGCAAGAGCTCCGGCCACCCCGGCGATATTACCGGTTCCGACCGTTCCCGCCAGGGCTGTACAGACCGCCTGGAAGGGAGACATCGTCCCCTCCCTGGCCTCGGTCCTGTCAAAAAGTTTGCCCAGGGTATTGCGCATGGCCGCAGGAAACCTGCGGACCTGAATCAGGCGTGTCCGAATAGTCAGAAAAATCCCGACACCAATAATGGCGGCCATGGCCGGCACTCCCCAGATGAAATTACTTACAGCTTGATTGACCTGCTGAATGACTCCTAACATAGAATGCCCCTGTTTCCCACACAAAAATCGTCTCTTACTTTAGCAAAAGGAGC
>ERZ772945.80-NODE-80-length-72025-cov-8.006239_pt1 | contig 72025 bp, 59 predicted proteins | sample MGYA00511681_ERZ772945 | MGnify/ENA primary metagenome ERZ772945 (study PRJEB29015, sample SAMEA2737943) | human oral metagenome | biome: human oral; feature: human-associated habitat; material: dental | place: China | collected 2143 ...
AACCCGACAGGATTACAGGCCATATTCCGGATACTCTGATTCTGCTGGGCTGTAAGATCAGAACCAGATCCATTGAGAGCCGTATCCGAACCGCAGCAGACTGGATGAAGAATCATCCCGACACCATCTGTATCTGTTCCGGCGGCCAGGGGAAAGACGAGGATATCTCCGAAGCCGAATACATGAAAGAGGGGCTGACAGCACAGGGCATCGACTGGAAGCGGCTTCCTATGGAACGCAATTCAACCAATACCAGGGAGAATCTGGCCCTCTCCCACCGGGTCATCGCCTCTCTTGGCCGAGGCGATTCCGCCATCATTATCACTTCCGCCTTCCACTGCTATCGGGCTGTCTTCCTCGGCCGCAGAGAGGGACTGCACTGTCTGGCTCTTCCCGCCCCCAATCCCAGGAAGAGTTTTCTCTTCTTCTATGCGCGGGAGGTCGTCGCCATTTGGGTCACGTGGCTGGGCGAATTCTTCTTCAGGAGCAACTACAGACGTCCAAAGTCATAACAGCCCTGAAACATAGCGCATTCTACGATCAACGCAAAAGAGGCCTGACATTTTGTCAAACCTCTTCGCGTCTTCTTGCATAACCTATTTCAGCATCTGGTTCTTTGGGGATAAAGTGCGGATCAAGTTGGCAAAGATGAGGCCAAGAACCGCAAAAGACACAACAGACAGATTCATAAAATGATAGAAATCAATCAGTATCCAAATAACGATCAATGCCGCGGTCAAAATCATAAATCCCTTCTTTTGCATCTTCCGCAAAGCCAGAGCGATGAGCAGAAAGGCAAGAAGAACTCCAACCGTATTCACTCCCAATTGCAAGGTTGCATGATAGGTTCGCGCCGCAATCGATTCCGCGGCCTTACTCCCCATATCATAAATAATGCATATCACTGGAATGATCATTCCTAATACAAAATCAACCATACTCCCTCCTGTCTACTGTCGGTCAATCCCATAGCACGATCCATACCACCCTCTCTCCTGGCTATTATTGCAGGCTGACTCAAGTCACCGTAGCTACCCAAAAGTCGATAGTTATCCGTCGGTATATGTCCTATACAAAGAATATTCTCAAATCCAGCGAAGTTCAATTCGCATTACAGATAAATCCCCCTCTCATTTCTTGTTGATAATGCTATATCACCTCTACTGATTACATGACCATTTCCTGAAAGCGCCAGCCGAAATTCTCATACTTGGCCTTTGTCATGCCCGGAATCTGAAGCATCTCCTCCTGATTCCCCGGCTTCCTGCGGCAGATCTCCTTTAAGGTGCGCAGGTTGCAAATCATATATGGGGCGACGCCGTTCTCCCTGGCAATCTTCTTGCGCATATGATCCAACTGATCCAGGAGCTTTTGATCCTCACAAGAGAGGCCATCGCCCCCGGGCGCCGGCCCATAAGCCTTGTTGCGCGCCAGGTAGCCATAGGCTCCGCGGCGAGAGACTTCCCTGCTGATATCCCAATCCGAGCCCTTCCTCCCGCGACCGGCAAGCTCCCCCTGATGACCGGCTCCCTCGAAGTCGTCAAAATCCGCCGCATACCTGGTCAGATCCTCCCAATCCATGCCGGCAAAATCCAGGTTGCTCTTGTACCTCCTCCTTTTTTCTCTCTCTTTTGTCCCAAAGTCCGAAACTCTCTCTGCCAGAGCCTGATCTTCGTTCTCATAGAAGATATGGCGGCAGGAGGAGCATTTTTTGCAGTCGCCGGAAGGCTTCTCTCCAAAATAGCGGAGAATATAGGAACGCAGACAGCCGGTCGTTCTGGTATAGCCCTCCATAGCCCGAAGCCTCTCCCGGTCCTGATCCTGAGCCATGAGAATATCCGCATCAGACATTCCCTCCGGATACTCCTTGTGCTCAAGCAGATACCTGGCAATAACGTAGTCCTGGGCGTCTGCCAGAAGGATGGCCTCGGCTTCCTCTCCGTCGCGTCCGGCGCGCCCCGCCTCCTGATAGTAATTCTCCATACTCTGGGGCATATTGTAGTGGATCACCCTGCGCACATCCGGCTTGTCGATCCCCATGCCGAAGGCATTGGTGGCAACGATCATCTGAACCCGATCAGTAATAAAGTCCTCCTGGCTCTTAGCCCTCTCCTCCGGTTCCATACCGGCGTGGTATCTGCCCACAGAAATGCCCTCCTGGCGCAGAGCCTCATAGACCTCCTCCACCTTCTTTCTGGTGGAGCAGTAGATGATGGCACTCTCCTTCTTGTGCCGGGTCAGGTCCTCCACCAGCCAGGCCAGTTTATTTTCAGGATGCCCCACAGCAAAGAAGAGATTGGGGCGGTCGAAGCCGGTCACCAGAAGCCTGGGCTCACGCAATTGCAGGTTTTTTGCGATATCCTCCCGAACCCGCCTGGTGGCGGTCGCCGTGAAGGCGGCGACTACCGGTCGCCTGGGAAGACTGTTCGCGAAATCACGGATTCTCAGATAGCTGGGGCGAAAATCCTGCCCCCATTGCGAGATGCAGTGGGCTTCATCCACGGCGATCAAGGAGATCTCCGTCGTCACGGCAAAGGTCATAAACTCCGGGTGAAAGAGCCTCTCCGGCGCCACATAGACCAGGTCATAGCGCCCCTGGGACGCGTACTCTAAGGCCAGGGCAATCTGGTGTTCACTCAGAGCTGAATTGATATAGGCCGCGTGAATCCCGGCGGCGTTGAGCGCCCGCACCTGATCCACCATCAGAGAAATCAGAGGAGAAATGACAATGGTCACTCCGGGCAGTATGAGGGCGGGCAGCTGATAGCAGACGGACTTGCCGGCCCCGGTGGGCATGACGGCCAGGACATCTCTCCCCTCCAGGATGGCATTTACCATCTTCTCCTGACCCGGGCGAAAGTCCTCATAACCCCAGAACTGCTTCAGTGTATGCTCCGCTCGATCCATGTGACATCATCCTTCTCTCGTCTTCTTTGCTTTTCCCATCTTCATACCGAAAGGGATCTCTTGCGCTGTCATTGAGTACTGTAGCACGCTCGCCTTGCGAGCATATCATTGTTATGAACGATAGTATGTTCATGAATCAGAAAGTCCCAGCGGCAAACACCACCGGGACTCTCAAAGCTTTCAAAATAAGTGCCGTCAGATACATAAACGCCGTCAGATACCGGCAATTGCGTCATCCGATACCGGCAAAATCACGAAGTACTCCGCCCCCTGATATGCAGGCTGAGTCTGGTCAAGACAGCAGCATACGCGAAGTCAGGCGCGAAGCTGATGAATCCGAAAATGTAGGCGACCCGATTACTTCCGTCTGATGTCAGGTAGAAATAGATTGCGGCGCACACAAAGATAATCGCCAGCAGCGAGAAAACCATCTTCCTCAGTTTCTTGATATGCTTTTCCAGAGGACCCGCAAGGCTTTCTGCCGTATAGATCAAGATCAATATGGAAAGCGTCATTTGCAGGCCAAGCAAAACACTGCCCAATTGATAAATCCTCTCCGCTCTCATGCCATTGAGAAAATAGAAGTAAACCAATGTATCAAAGAGGGAGAAGATAAAGACGGCCTTCGACATAATTTTAAAGTTTTTCAAAAAATCAATTTTCATATGCGCATACCCGGGCGAATGCTCATCGCAGGATCCCCCTGCCGCAATCGGATCCGAACCAGAGACAGTCTCCTGACCAAAATCAAATCTACTTCAAGAACACGCTGACTAATCCATACGCCAGAATCAGGCAGACAATCACCGGCAGGGCATAGGTCATATAGCCCCGCATCCAGCCGGCCACCTTGATTCCCTTTCCCTCATTGGCCTCAGCTGTAAACTTCTTCCAGCCCCAGCCGTAGCGGCTGACACAGAAGAGAATAAAGATGAGCGCGCCGCCGGGCAAAAGGATATTGGACACCAGAAAGTCCTCAAGGTCCAGAATCGTCGTTCCCTTTCCCATCGGCTGAATGAAAGAGAGGATGTTGTAGCCCAGAGCGCATGGCAGAGAGAGAACTCCGACAATAATCATATTCACCATGCCGGCCTTCTTCCTGGACCAGCCGGTCAGATCCATGCAGCATGCCATGATATTCTCAAAGACGGCGAGAACCGTAGACATGGCCGCAAAGGACATAAACACGAAGAAGAAGCTTCCCCAGAGCCGCCCCAGAGCCATGTGATTAAAGACATTCGGCAGGGTGATGAAGATGAGACTGGGCCCCTGATCCGGCTGAATCCCATAGGCAAAGCAGGCCGGGAAAATGATCAGGCCGGAGGTGATCGCCACGAAGGTATCCAGAACTGCCACATTGACAGCTTCGCCCATTAAAGACCGCTTCTTGTCAATGTAGGATCCAAAGATAGCCATGGATCCGATTCCAAGACTCAGAGTGAAGAAGGCCTGGTTCATGGCGCCGACAATTACATTGAAAATCCCCGCCTGCCTGATGTGCTCGGCGGAGGGCATCAGGTAGAACTTCAGTCCCTCTTCCGCGCCGGGCTGGAGGATAGAATTGACAGCTAAAACGATCATCACCAAAAGGAGGGCCAGCATCATCCACTTGGTCACCCGCTCCAGACCGCTCTGCAGACCTCCCATATTGACAATAAAGCCGAAAACCACAACCGCTAAGACGGCGATCACATTGGCTGCGGGATTGCCGAGCATGGAGGAAAAGGCATCTGCCGTTCCCTCTGCAGACAGACCATCAAAGCGCCCCTGCGCCATATAGACAAAGTACTGGAGCATCCAGCCGGCCACTGTCGTGTAGTACATCATGAGCAGGTAGTTGCCCAGCATGGCGAGTATCCCGTGGATGTGCCATTTGCTTCCCGGCTTCTCCAGCTTCTGGTAGAGCCTGACCGGGCTCTTCTGCGCAGCCCGTCCCAGGGAGAACTCCATCGTCAGAACCGGCACTCCCAGGATGACCAGAAAGAGCAGATAGATGAGGACAAAAATCCCTCCCCCATACTGTCCGGCCATGTAGGGAAACTTCCACACATTGCCGATACCGATGGCGCATCCCGCCGAAATCAAAATAAAGCCCAGGCGGCTTCCCAGTTTTTCTCTTTCCATTCCCTTACTCCCCTTTCAGCGCGCTCTCTGAATCCGGATCTTCAGTCTCTCTTTGACCATCCTCTTCTGTCATGGCAGCCGGCGGATTCGACAGATCCACTTCCCCGGAGTCATCCGCTTCGGTCTCAGCAGTCTCCACTTCCCCAGAGTCATTCGCTCTGGTCTCAGCAGCCTCTACTTCCGCACCCGTCTTAGCTGTATCCTTTTTCTCACCCGGCTCGTCCCTTAAGTCCTCCGGGAGAATCTGTCTCATCTCCTCCGCGCTCGGGTGCTCCATCCCCGCAATGCGGCGGGCCTGGTTGGTGATGACGGTCTCGAAGAGATTCCTGGCTTCCCTGGCATTGGCAAAATTCTGTAAATTCTGCGCCTTTTTCAAGAGCAGAAGGCTCTTGACCTCTTCTTTGGCCTCATTCGCAAGCACATACTCATACTTCCTGCAATTTCCCTCAAAGATGGTCAGAAGCTCCTCGATACTGTAATCCGGGAAATCAATGTACTTATTAAAGCGGCTCTTGAGTCCCGGATTGGACTCCACAAAATGCCGCATGGGTCCTGTGTAACCGGCGACGATGACCACCAGATCATCCCGGTGATCCTCCATAGCCTTTAAGATGGTCTCGACCGCCTCCTGACCATAGTCATTGGTCCCGTCGCCCGGAGTCAGGGCGTAAGCCTCATCGATAAAAAGAACCCCTCCCAGAGCCGCCTGTATCTTTTCCTGGGTCTTTAAGGCTGTCTGCCCGACGAAGCCGGCCACCAGACCGGATCGGTCGCACTCCACCAGCTGTCCCTTGGAGAGGACGCCGATCTGCTTGTAGAGACGGGCAATGATGCGGGCAACCGTCGTCTTACCGGTACCCGGGTTCCCGGAGAAAACCAGGTGCAAAGAGACCGGAGCCACCTTCATCCCGGCATCCCTGCGCATCTTCTGCACCTTGACGAAGTCATAGAGTTCCTTGACGTCGTATTTGATGGATTCTAAGCCGACCAGGGCGTCCAGATCCTCCATGGGATCGGTCTCTTCTTCCTCCTGTTTGGCTTTTGCGCCTTCCTTTTCCTTCGTCTTTTCCTGAGAAACGGCGCTTTTCTCTCCTGCCCCCATCTGAAGCTGATCCAGATGATCCGCGTAGTTTTTGCCAATTACGGTCTTCCCCAACGGGTCCTGTCCCTGATCCGGCTTTCCGAAGCGGTCCTGCACCTGTTTTAAGGCCTCCTGGGCCTGCCGCAGGGCCTCCTGCGACTGAACCAGACGGTCGGCGGAGCTCAGCAGATCCCCCGCCTTTTTCTTCAGGCGATTGGAAGGGCTGAAAAAATCGCTGTAGGTTGACTTGATTGAGCGCCCGCTCTTTTTCTCTTCCTCTGAGCCAAAATGAAGTTCCATAACTCTCCTTGTTCTCATTTGAGCTGGGGATAAATGTGCCCGGCCGGCCTTATACCAGTATCACCTCATGACCGCTGGCCGCCTCAAAGTGATAGCGGACAATTCCCTTGTCCAGTTTGGTGTAAAAGCCAAACTTCGTCGAGAGCCGGGCCGTCTCTCCTGTCTGCTCAAAGACGAATTTCTGCTGATTCATGGCTGTCGGGGCCAGCAGCGCAGCCTCGACCCCTCTGACATACCAATCCGCCGCCTCCTGGCGGCTGGTCTTTGATACGGCGTCAAAGTCCTTGCTCTTGCTGGCCTTTCCCCGTGTCATTCCATATCCGATGGCGATCACGGCATAGAGCTTCTGATTTGGCCCCAACCTGGCCTTGCAGGCCTTGCGGTTAAAGGTTCCGGCAACCCAGCAGGTATTCAGACCCATCTTCTGCGCCGTAAGTACCAGCTCTTCTCCGATGTAGCCCAGACGCTCCATTGCCCCTTCCTGCTTATTGGCAGCCATGGCGATATAGTTCTGCACTCCATCAAACTTGCCATAGTGAGCTATAAAAGAATCAAAGCAGGCCGGATCCCCATAAAAGATCTGCACATGGGAAATTCCGTCCTCCTGATTCCTCTCCGAAATGATTCGCTCCAGCTCCGCGCGTACATCCTCGGGAATCGGTCTGTCGGAATACTGACGCACGGAGTGACGCACGCGAATTGCCTCTATTGTGTCCATATCCTTCTCCTCGTCTCCTATCTGCCATCAGGTCTTTTATCCTGCGAAAACAGTCAGGCAAATTCCCGTGATTTTGCAAAAGTTTCCTCACAACCTTACTGTTTCTCGGCAAAAAAAGCAAGAATACAGCCCATCCTCCACCTGGCGGTATAAGTGTCCTTCGCCCCGCGGTATAAGCGTCCTTCACCCCACGGTATAAGTGTCCTTCGCCTTGCGGTCAGCGCTCTCAGCATCTGTGTGCGCGATCCTTCGCGCGATCGGCCTCCGATGTCAGCCTCTTTATCATGCGGATCAGGCGGGAGGCATCCCTGAGCAGGTCCTCTCTTCTCACACGCCCCTGAGCCAGCCCGGCCAGAGTCCTCTGATAGTCCTTCCTGCTGCCCGGCATAAAGAGGTCGTTGCCCGCCGCGGCGACCAGAGCCGGATCCGGAGACGGATACTTGCCCCTCTTGGGGGCCGTCCCCCTCTCAATGAGCCAGTCTGTCATAACAATGCCCTCAAAGCCAAACTCAGACCTTAAAATGTCTTCATTTAAGGCCCTGCTGCAGGAGGTATGAACCCCGTTGAGCAGGTTATACGATGTCATCAGCGCGCAGGGCTGGGATTCCCGAATACAGATGTCAAATCCTCTTAAGTAGATCTCCCGCATGGCCCGTTCAGAGACCATGGAATTGTTCCCATAGCGGTTGGTCTCCTGATTATTGGCTGCGAAATGCTTGATGGTTGTCCCGCAGCCCGGATTCTGCTGGACGCCCCTGGTAATGGCCGCTGCGAATTTGCCGGAGATCAGCGGATCCTCGGAGTAATACTCGAAGTTGCGTCCACAGCGGACATTTCTGTGGATATTCAAAGCCGGCGCCAACCAGAGATGAATCCCAAAGCGCTCCATCTCATCACCGACAATTGCCCCCCAGGAGACAGCTAATGGCAGATTCCAGGTCTGGGCGATTGCCGTCCCGATCGGGATTGCCGTTGCGAACTGATCATATACGGTCATTCCTGATTTGCGGATCCTGCGCATGGCCCGATTGGAGCTGTGCCGCATCCACCAGAGAACCACTTTGGGCAGCAAAAGCCCCATGCTGTCTATCATCGGATTTTGACCATAGCTGCTGACGGTTCCGCCCCTGTTGACCACATAGTGGGGGTTTAAGCGCAGACCGGCCGGCCCGTCCGCCATGATCAGAGACTTCAGTCCCTTCTGACGCAGACGATTGCTTGTTTCGCCTGCCGCCCCGGACACATGCACAGAGGCCTCTCCGATTGCCGTGAGATAAAGGGTATTGGGGTTGAAGTCTCCCGTCGTCAGAAGGGCCAGCTCCTCGTTGCTCAGACTCTCAGCCAGAGGGTCCGTGTCCTTTTTCCTCTCATAGGAAATTGTCCGACAGGCAATCTCTCTTCCACTGATCTTAACAAGAGGAAGCTCCTTTGGCAAAGGCTCCCTGTCCGCCTTCTCAGGTTTCCAGTCAGTGAAGTCAACGGTTCCCAGCAGATTTTTCACCCTGCGGGTAATGCAGGTATGCTCCAGTTCCACTCCCATGATCAGACGGGTATCCCGACTGTTTGTCCCCATGCGCAAGAGATACAGTCCCTTTTCCAGCAGATAGCACTCCCTCTCGCTGTCATAGCTCGCCAGGTCGGTCAGGTCAAACTCCAGGCGCAAAAGGGCCTCTCCTTTTGGAGGCAGCTCCCCGCTCTTGGCAAATGCCGCCAATTCCTGATAGGGCTTATCCAGCTTCCCGTCGGGCGAAGAGAGGTAGATCTGAACCGTCTCCTTCCCCGGGTAATCTCCCGTATTTTTCACCCTGACCTCAAGCGAGACATGACCGGTCGGATCAACAGAAACCCGCTCCTGCCCCAGACGAAACTCGCTGTAGCCAATCCCATAGCCAAAGGGAAAGAGAACCGGCTGCCTTGCCGTGTCATAGAAGCGATAGCCGACATAAATTCCCTCCCGATAGCGGGTGTCGTTCTTTTTGGCAAAATCTCCGATCTTTGGCTCTCCTGCCTGACCCGCCCAGCTGGTTGTCAATTTCCCGGAGGGATAATCAATTCCCAGAAGAATCCGGGCACAGACCTGGCCGGTTACAGACCCCAGCTGAGAGAGCAGAAGGATATTCTCCACCTGATCCGCAACAGGGCTTAAATCCACCGGCCCTCCGACATTCAAGACCAGCATAAAGTGCCGGTACCTGGCCTGACAGGCCAGAATATCCCGGATCTCAGTCTTGGTCAGAAGGAAATCTCCGGGCAGGAATCTGCGGTCGCTCCCCTCCCCGGAGACCCGGCTCAAGACATAGACCGCCGTATCCCCCTTGCCTTCCAGCGAAAGATCATAGGTCGGCTCCGGCATAACGGCCCCCATGCCGTAAATCGCAAGAAACTGACGGGCCGCCCTGGCCTCTTTTCTCAGTCGCCTGATCCAGGGCAGGACTGCCTCTCTTCTCACCCGATCATAGGCATCCAGCCAGTCTTTGGTCGTAATGGTAAAGCCGGCGCGCTTCAGCCCCTCCTCGATATTAACGTCAAAGCGGGAGTTGACGTCTCCGGAACCGGTCCCCCCCTTGATCGTTCTGCGGGCGCCGGAACCGTAGAGGGCAATCCTACCGGGTTTCTCAAGGGGAAAATCGTCCTTCTTTTTCAACAGGACAGCGCACTCTGAGGCCTCCTCCAGGATGGACTCCAAATGGGCCTTCTCATAGTCATTCAAACGCAGTGCAGACATTCTCTTCTCCCTCATTTCCTCTTACCTGATCCGGCGCGGTCTCATTTCCTGTGGGGCCGCATGTTCTCTCCTATGACCTGTCCCAGAAAGGCCCCCACATAGCGGCGATAGCGCTCCGGGTCTGTGAGAACACTCTCGGCGTGACCCGCGCCCTCAAAGAGATGCACTTCGCAGAGTCCCCCGGTCGCCTCAGCCATTCGCTGACTGTTTTTAGGAGGAATGAAGCGATCCTCTTTCCCGTGAATAAGGAGGATGGGAATCTCATTTTTCTTCAGGCTGTCAATGGGCCTGGCTTTCTTTAAGTCAAAGCCAAAGAGCAGCCTCCCCATAGCCATGGCCGAATCAAGAACAAAGCCCGGGATACGGGCAGCGGACATGGCTTTCCTCAAGACATTTTCAATATCCGCAAAAGCGCAGTCGGCAACCGCGAAAGCGACCTCTGGCCCGGCGTAGAGACTTGCGATCGTGGTCGCGCCGCCAAGAGACTCTCCGTGCAGGCCCAATATGATATCGTCCCCATAGCGCTTTTTGCTGTCCCTGATCAGGGCAAGCAGATCTTCCCTCTCACGAATGGAATAGGAACAGCGCGATGGCGCATTGATCCCGTGGCCGCGCAGGTCATAGATAATACAGTGAAAGCCCAGGCTCAGGTAGACGGGTAAATACTTCAGATCCCCCATGCGATTGTCCGTGTGGCCGTGGGAGAGAATGACGTATTTCTTCGAGTCCGGATCTTTGGGATTGACCACAAACATCGCGTGAAGCAGATAATTTCTGAAGCCCCTGACCTCATATTCCGTCTTCTCCAGTTCATCCCAGAATGAGGTGTCATAGTGCTCATCCTGCCAGGCCTTGGCCTCCCGGAGCGACTGCCTCTTAATCCCTGTGATATAGAAGGCCAGGCCGGCGGACACAAGGCAGAAGGCCACCAAAACAATCGCGATAATCAGTGCAATGATCTGAAATAACATACGCTCTATTCTCCTATATAAATCCATCGCCCATTTTCACGCCGAAGCCTGGCGATAAAATGCCGATGAAAGTTTCCGCCCATACCGTAGATTCTGGCTCTCTGCAGGCTGACCCCGGTAACTGTCGCATAGCAGTCATCTCCTCCGGGCGAATTTTCGGAATCCAGATCAGATTCCTCTGTTCTGTCGTCGGTATCTCTGTCATCTGCATCTCTGTCGTCTGTATCCGTCTCCCCGGCTTTCGGTTCCCGGTCGAATACCAGATGCACCTGGACCTTCTGCAGATCGATTCTGGAGTAGGAGACGTCTCCTCTCTCCAATTCTCCCAGGAAATCATCCAGCTTCTGATCTCTGCCGTTGGCCCCGCTCATGCGGACGTCCCTGTCCATCAGCTGGCGAAGAAGATCGATGTCCGCCTTACATAAGGCGTCCATCATGCGGCGATAGGCCCAATAGGCCTCCTCTTCGGTCGGAGTCAGCTCCTTAACGAAGCTGTCATGAAATGTCTTTTTTTTGGCCATCCCTCTCTCTTCACCTGCTCTTTCATCCATCGAAGCTCTTTCGATCCGCCTGATCGCAGCCGTCGCTTACAGCTGGCGGCAGCCGGTAACCCTTGCATATTTTATCACACCCCGTGCGGCGCGGCTCTGCCCCGGCAGAGGTCGCCCGGTATTTTTCGTCTGCATACAAGGACCCGCTTTTCCTCTTCATCCGACAGATATCCCCCTATTCACCCGCAGATCATCATCCCAAAAGCTCCAGCAGTTCCTCTTTGGACAGCTGACCAAGGGATTCTGACTGGCCGCTTAAGATGGCGTCCGCCAGATCTTTCTTCTTCTCCTGCATCTCCAGGATACGGTCCTCGATCGTCCCCTTGGCAATCAGGCGAAAGACGGAGACGTCCTTTGTCTGACCGATCCTGTGAGCCCGGTCCGTCGCCTGGTTCTGCGCGGCCAGGTTCCACCAGGGGTCATAGTGGATGACCAAGTCTGCCCCTGTCAGGTTTAACCCGGTCCCCCCTGCCTTTAAGGAGATGAGAAAGACCGGCGTCTCGTCGTCATTGAAGGCATGTACCAGGCGCAGGCGCTCCTCTTTGCCTGTCGCCCCCGTAATTTTATAAAAGGGGATTTTTGCTCTGGCCAGATCCTCTTCCAAGAGGGCCAGCATGGAGGTGAACTGGGAGAACACCAGCATCTTGTGTCCCCCGTCAATGGCCGAGCCAATCAGGTCCAGACAGGCCTTTCGCTTTGCCGACTTCCCCCTGTAGCCCTCTACGAAAATCGAGGGATCACAGCAGATCTGCCGGATCTTGGTCAGCTCCGCCAGTACCTGAATTTTGTTTCGATTGTAGGCCTCTCCCGCGCCGGCGATCATCGCCCGCATCCTGGCGACCTGGGCGTCGTAGAGCCTGCGCTGTTCTCCCTCCAGACGGGCGTAGCGAACCTCCTCGATCTTAGCCGGAAGATCCTTTAAGACATCCCTCTTTAATCTGCGCAGGATAAAGGGTCCCGTCATCCGGCGAAGCCTGGCGATCACTTCCTGATCTTCTTCCCTGGCTATCGGCAGCTCGAAGTCTGTCCGAAAGTCCTCATAGCTGTAGAGAAAGCCGGGCATGAGAAAGTCAAAGATCGACCAGAGCTCCGACAGACGGTTTTCAATCGGTGTTCCGGTCAGCGCGAAGCGGTGCCTGCTCTTAATAATCTTGACCGCCTTGGAGACGGCCGCCTGAGGGTTTTTGATATACTGCGCCTCATCCAGAACCTGGAAATCAAACTCAATCTTCTCATAGAGGGAGATATCCCTCTTGAGCAGGTCATAGGAAGTAATCAGAACATCCGCCTGACGACAGTCATCTAAGAGCTTCCTTCTCTGACCGGCGAAGCCGGTCACCGGCACGACTGCAAGCTCAGGGGCAAAGCGCGTGAATTCCTCCTGCCAGTTGTAGACCAAAGAGGCCGGGCAGATCACCAGCGAGGGGCCGCCTGCCGAGGGATCTTTTGCCCTGTTGGGCGACTCTTTCTCCGCCGCCAGCACCGCGATCATCTGCAGGGTCTTGCCCAGACCCATGTCATCGGCCAGAATGCCGCCGAAATGATTGGCCGCCAGGGTGCGAATCCACTTATAGCCGTAGGTCTGATACTTGCGAAGGACCTTTGACAAGCCCCGGGGCACTTCGAAATCCGATTCCTCCACCGTTTTGAATTCCTTGATCAACTCGCGGAAATTGCGGTCTCTGTCCGCGGCGACTGCGTCGTGGTCCTCCAGCATCTTATTGATATAGAGGGCGCGGTAGAGAGGCAGATGCATCTTTCCCTCCGTGAAATCCCCCGGCTCCATGCCTGTATCCTCCATGAGCCGAGTCAGCATCTGCATGGAATCCTCCTGTTCCAGGCGAACAAAGGACCCGCTTTTCAGCTTGTGATAGGACTTCTTGCGGCGGTAGGCCTCCAGGAGCTCCAGCAGCTCTTCTGTCGTCAGGTCATCCGAAGAAATATCCAGATCCATGAGACTGGATCTGACAGAGACGCCGATTCGCACCTGCGGCATGCTGCGAATGGTTAATTTGCGAAAGGCCTCGGATCCCTCTACCCTTCCCAAGCGCTCCAGGCGGGCAAGGCCGGAATCGAGAAGTTCATAGACGGCGTCATCCGTCGCCTCTGTATAAAAAGCGGACCAGCTGCTCTCATATTGTGGAAACTCGCTCTGCAAAAGGGCAAGAGCCCTCTCCTCCTGCTGCTGATCCCTGCCGCTGTCATAAGCCTCCCTGCGCTCTTTTGCCGGCAGCAGGGGGAAACTCCTGTCCCCGTATGAGACCTTGCCGTCTGCCAGCAAAAGACCGCCTTCGATATCCAGACGAAAGGAGAATTCGGCCTTCTCTGGCAGAATGCCCATGGCCGAAAAATCCGCCGATTCCTGAATGCTGATGCGGGGATTTTCCTCCAAATGGGGAAGTACCCGATAATAGAACTCCGCTAGATGCTTTTTTCCAAAACACAAGCGCAGATATCCCCCCTCTGCCGCGTTCATCAGGGGAGCCAGAGATTCCTCATCCTCCCCGGCGAAGCGGACCATTGTCCCTTCGTAAATCACATAGGAAGCCTGTCTTCCCTGAATTCGCGTGGGCAGATTGCCGGTCAGAATCAGTCCCTGAACATTCTCCGCAGTGACCTCCCCCTTGTCTTTCATCAGCTGATACAGGTCTTCCGGCCGAGTCCACTCCCTCAGTTCCTCACGCATCCCCGTCTGATCATCAGGCGCAGGATAGCTGTCTTCGGCATATATTTGCTCTTCCGGCGGCAAGGCGGCGAGATAGAGACGGCTGATCTGCTTCTGATTTAATCGATCTAAATCCAGGAAGGGATCGATCCTCAGGCGGATCTGGGGAAAATGCTTCCCCGCCTGAAGGCTTTTGGACCTAGGCCCCTGCATCCTGCCCCCTATTTCCGCGGGCTGTCCTGTTTGCAGATAATCATAGAGGAAGTCCGCCGCCTCCCCTTCCAGTCGAATTTCACGCGTCAGACAAAAAGAAGAAGTCTTATCGTAGGAATACGCTTTGCGCAGACGTTCCTCCAGACCTTCGTTGGCTTCTACCTGCCTTCGGATAAAGTCATAAACCCTTGCGGAAGCCTCTGTAAAGGTCTCCTGATGAAAATGCAGCGCGTCCTTTTTCCCCAGTGGCAGAGATCCGCCTGATGTATACTGATCCACCAGGTCTGTCAGATTCTTTACAACATAAAATCTGCCGACCCCGATGCGAAAAGACAGAGCAAATCCTCTCTCATCCTCTGTCAGACGCGGAAGCAGGCGGACCCTTGGGATCGCCTCTCTCCCCTCGTCTCTGCGAACAGCCGCGGAATCGGAAAAAGCGGACAGAAAGCGGTCTCCCTTCTCATCTGTGGCATCCCCGGGATTATACTGCCTGATATAATCCTGAAGCAGATAAACCGCCGCCATCTCATGGGGACAGACGGACAGAGTCCAGTAGCTGAAGATGTGTCTGTGACAGCAGCCGCACTCCATATCCAGAAAATGATCTCTGGAAAAGCGAAAGTAGACCTTTCGGGCTTCTGTGACCATCCTCCTTGCGTCAGCCGCTTTTTTTTGGTCTTTTATCCGGGGCTCATACAGGGTCTGAAACTCCGCCCACGCCGAATCCGCCTCCCCGTCCTTTCCGTAATGCATCCTGAAAAAGTCGACCCGCATGCTCCCCTCTTCGAGGATCTCATTGGCCTGACGCTTTACTTCCGGAGACACCTTGAGATCGGCTGTCATTTTGCGAAGGTGAAAGAAGCTCTCTTCCTTTCCCTGCGCGTCCTCCATCTCCACAAGCGCCGGGATCTGATCCGCATCGGGGGAATCGCCCTGCCTCTCCTGCCAGAGGAAGAGAACAGCCGCCATGTGGGCGCAATTTTCACCCGCCTGTGCTCTGGCACAATTGCAGCCCATAGAAAGCATTCCCTCTAGAAATCTCCGGATTGAGACATCATAGACGCGATCTCCCAGGACCCTGGCCATACAGCTGTCTTTGGTAGATGCAAAACCCTTAACCGCCTTCTTGCGATATAGAACTCTGCCCTCTTCCAACGCGTCTTTTGAGAAATACTCCTGCCAATTTGCCGTCATCGCGCACCTCAACTCTTTCTCAGCCCTCTTGGAATCTATTATTCTAGCATACTTTTCCCAACGCAAAAAACCTCACAGAGCCTGTATCAAAAGCCCTGTGAGGATTTTCACGCATTTCGTATTCCCTGGTTCTCCGGCCTTAAAATCTCCTTATACCAGAGCCGCTCCAAGCGCCTGGCAGGCGGCCAGAGCCTCATCATCCGGAGCGTCGTTGCAGATGACAGGATCGCAGGCCAAAGAAATACCGGCGCTCTCGGCATCGGCCTTCCAGTCGTCCATCCAGACACCGCCGCCCCAGCCCCAGGAGCCGAAGAGAGCGGCCTTCTTGGCGCCAAGCGCTCCCTTGACCTCATCCCACATGGGCTGGAATTCCGTCTCCTCCAGTACTTCCGCACCCATGGAAGGACAGCCAAAAGCGAAAGCGTCATAAGAGGAGATCTGCGCCGGGCCAAAATCCGCCGCAGCGATGAGCTCCGCCTGCCCTCCGGCCTTCTGCACTCCATCGGAAACCGCCTGCGCCATCGCCTCTGTGTTCCCTGTTCCGGACCAATAAACAACTGCAACCTTACTCATGATACTTCCTCCATTCTGTAGACACTGATTGTCCGATCGGGATGCTTTCTGACAGGACCCTCTGCTCTTCTCCGCTCGTCGGATCAGAAAAGCCTGGCTCTTTATTGTTAGCAATCCCTAACCTAAAATCATTATAGAACAGGGCGCGCAAAAATGTTAGCCTTAAATAACTTTTCAGGTACAAAATCAAGTACACAATCTGCTATGATGGGAGGCAGATTTGGAGGACAGCTATGAGCAATCTCTTCGATATGATACTGGAACGGGACGGTCTGCGCTTCAGCGACTTCCTGGATGAAGACGGCAAGGATGAAATCCGCTCTTTCTGGGATGATATTGTTGGAGACCGAGGATCTGTAACCGACGCGGAGATCGACTCGGTCTTAAGCACCTATAAGGGGCTGGGCGTCATTGTCCCGGCCGACGGAATCAGCAGCGACCAGGAGAAGGAGCTTAAGGTCCTTGACCGGACCTGGGAGGCCGGCGCCAGAGGGCATAAGCCGACCCGTTCTTCCATCGCCCACTGGCTCAACGGAGGCTATGACAGGCCCTCCATTGAGGACACCGAAGAAGCCGGTGAACTGGTAAATGACTTCAAGAAGGGCCTGGTCGACAAGACTTCCGATATCGTCGGCGCGGGCAAGGAGGCTCTCCGTTCTGTCAATGATAAGGCGGACGACCTTCTGGAGGCACTGACCCAGAGCATACAAGCTTCCAGCGCCGCGGGCAAGGACAAAAAGGCCGGAGCGGCTCTGACCGGGGCCAAAGCAGTTCCAACCGAGAGCGGGACACAGCCAGAGGAAGCCGGCAGTCATGCACCGGCATCCTCCGATCCGACGATTCCGCAGATTCCCGAGTCAGCCGGCTCAAAGGGGGAAGTCTCTTATCAGCTTCTCTATCAGACCAACCGCCAGGCGGACGAGAGACATCCCATCATGATCCTGTCCGACCCCATGAAGCGCATTCCCCATCACCAGGTCGGGGCCTTCACAGACCCATCCCGCCAGACGGCATTTGAGATGGTCTACGAGGGATCCGCCTGTTCTGTCAAAATCCTGCAGTTAGACCGGCGCTTCATCAACCTGCTCTTTTGGCTGGGGACAGGTCATATCGCTGTCAGGCTGTCCGGCCGCCACTTCACAGCCTCCCAGAAGACCCCTTTGCGTGACCGGCACGGGATGGCCCATGTCAGCGGCTATGCCGTCTACAAGATCACCGCTGTCGACCTCAATGCCAACAGCATCCTGCAGACCGCCAACAACGACTTCCTCCAGCTGGTCATCCGCCGCATGCTGGCCTCCAATCCAAAGGAGGCCCTGCCTAAGGAAGCCGCAGAAGAGATGGATCTGTCCGATCAGACCATGCTGATGACCGACATGCCGGCTATGACCGACTATATTAACTGCGCTCAGGACGCCCTGCCCTCCAATATCTTAAACTGGGCCCGCCGCCAGATCGCCATGGTCAAGTCCGAATCTGTCAGCGCGGAGGAGCAGAAGCACGCCCAGCGCGCTCTCTCTATTATGCTCAATATCCAGTGGCAGGGAAGTTATTTTCCCCCCATCGACCCGACAGAGGCCAGGCAGATTCTGGATGAAGAGCTCTACGGGATGGAGCAGGTCAAGCAGCGTATCGTAGAGACCATCATCCAGATCAACCGCACCCACACGCTTCCTGCCTATGGTCTTCTCTTAATCGGCCCCGCGGGCACGGGCAAATCCCGGGTTGCCTATGCCGTGGCCCGCATCTTAAAGCTGCCCTGGACCTCCCTGGACATGAGCGCCATCCGGGACACGGAGGCTCTGACCGGATCCCCCCGTGTCTACACTAACGCCAAGCCGGGCAAGATCATGGAGGCCTTCCAACAGGCGGGCTCCTCCAATCTGGTCTTCATCATCAACGAGCTGGACAAGGCCGGAATCAACGCGAGCAGCGGCAACCCCGCGGACGCTCTTTTGACTCTGTTAGACAACATCGGATTCACCGACAATTACATGGAGTGCATGATTCCGACCTCCGGCGTCTATCCCATTGCCACGGCAAATGACCGCGAGCTCATCTCCGCTCCGCTTCTGACCCGATTTGCCCAGATTGACATTCCCGACTACAGCCCCGCCGAGAAAAAAATCATCTTCCGCGACTACTCCCTGCGCAAGACAATGGATCGCATGGGTCTGTCCAAATCCGAGGTGGTCTTCACAGAGGATGCCATCGAGGCCATCATCGACCGCTATTCCAATATCTCCGGTGTCCGCGATCTGGAGCAGGCTGCCGAACACCTGGTCGCCCATGCCCTCTACCTGCTTGAGACAGATTCCTCCGCGAATGGCCGGGTCGTCTATCGGGCGGATGATGTGAGAGAATTACTCTTCTAGGGCCTGACCGGCTTTCTTTCTCTGACCGCAGGCCAATTTGGTATTTGCGCTCAGTCAACCGCGATCACGTCCGCCATATCATAGTGACCTGCCCCCTTGCCAACTAGGAACTTAGCCGCCTCAATCGCGCCCTTGCCGAAGACGGCCCTGGAATACGCCGTGTGACGGAAGGTGATCAGCTCATCCATCCCGGCGAAAATGACCTCGTGCTCTCCGACAATACTGCCACCGCGAACGGCGGAGATGCCGATCTCTTTGTCATCTCTCGCCTGACGGCGCTGGCTCCTGTCATAGACATAGTGATAGACATTGCCCTGCGATTCATTGACCGCGTCCGCCAGGGCGATAGCCGTACCGGACGGAGCGTCCAGCTTTCTCCTGTGGTGTTTCTCCACAATCTCCACGTCAAAACCGGCCTTGCAGAAGACGTCAGAAGCCCGGTGAAGCAGATCGATCAGGGTGTTGATTCCCAGTGACATATTAGCGGACTTTAATACGGCCACATGCTTTTCGGCCTCCCGCACATGATCCAGCTGTGCCTCGGACAGACCGGTGGTGCAGAGAACCAGAGGAATTCGCTTTGTCACACAGTAATCAAGCAGGGCATCCTCCGCTGAGGCATTTGCAAAATCAATGATCACATCCGCCTGGACCTCGCAATTCTCAATGGATGAAAAAACCGGATAGGGATTCACAGCCCCGGAGACTCGGTCCACACCAGCCACAATCTCAATCTCAGGATCCTCCGCAATCAAGCTGTCGATGATCCTTCCCATATGGCCGTTAGAACCATGCAGTATTACCTTCACCATGCGATTTTCCTCCTCTCACAGATCAATATATGCCTCGAAGGCATCCAGGGAAGCCTTCAGACGGGCCGCGTTCTCCGGCTCCATCTGACACATGGGAGCCCGCAGGGGACCGCAGTCGGCGCCCAGCATATTCATGGCTGTCTTGACCGGGATGGGATTAACTTCGCAGAAGAGAGAATTCACCATATCCAAAGACTCCAGCTGCATCCTGGCCGCCCTCTTCACATCCCCATCGAAAAATGCCTGCACCATATCGTGGGTGTGCTGAGGAGCGATGTTGGCAATGACGGAAATGACGCCGAGTCCACCGATGGAGAGCAGGGGAACAACCAATCCATCCTCCCCGGAGTAGAGTTCCAGCTTGCCATCACACAGACGCATCGTCTCAGAAGCCTGGGACATGTTTCCGGTTGCCTCCTTTAAGCCGACAATATTCTCCCTATCATGAAAGAGCCTGGCCATGGTCTGGGGCAGAACATTGGTCCCGGTACGGCTGGGCACATTATAGACGATGATGGGAAGCTTCGTAGCATCGGCGATTGCCTCGTAATGCTCAATCAGTCCCTTCTGAGTCGCCTTATTGTAATAGGGCGTGACAACGAGGGCGGCATCAGCGCCTGCCTTTTCTGCCGCCTGGGTCAGCTGGATGGCCGTCAGGGTAGAGTTGGAGCCGGTACCCGCGACGACGGGGATTCTGCCCGCGGTGAAGTCAACCGCAGCTTTAATGACATCCTTGTGCTCCTCCTCGGAGAGCGTGGGACTCTCTCCCGTCGTCCCTGTAATGATAATTGCGTCTGTCCCATGGTCAATGTGATAGTTGATCAGCTCTTCCAGCTTGGAATAATTGACCGTCTGATCCTCATTCATAGGAGTAATAACAGCGACTCCGCTTCCGGTAAAAACAGGCATATGCTCTCCTTTCCTCCCGCTCCGGTCACTGCCGGACGAGACTTGACCATAGAATACCCTCTATACAGGCATTCTTCATTCATAAACAGCTGAGGACACGATCCATGAAATCCCCATGTCATAAAAAACAATAGAATACACGTTCCGCGAATCCCTCTGTTATGAAAAAATAAGACCGGCTGGGGCACAGCCGGTCATCACTCTCATAATGATCACTGATAGCGCCCCATCTTATCAGATGACAGTTACAGCCTTCTTCAAGCTGCACCCAGGGAATCATCCGCAGCAATGACCCCTTCGGCACAAATTCCTTTTGCCGGGCTTCATCTGCGTCTGCCGCATCCGCCCGGTTACTCATAATCTGTGCAACCTCTACCTTGTGCTGTCGATTCTTCGACAGAATTCAGTTGTTGGCCGAGGATTGACTCGACACTAGAAATATACCCTCTGATACCAGATCATGTCAACCGCCAAAAGATAGGGCGGCCACTCCACAGGATCCCGAAATCCGGTGACGGGAATTTCTTCATTAAAAAATCATAGCTATTCCACAGGCCCCCGGGATCCGGAAAATGCTCACTGACTCAGATTCATCCGGGCAGCTTCTCCGGCACAATATCATAGACCGTATCTGCGATCTGTCGTATCTCTTCCGGAAGACAATCCCCTGTCATAATGACAGAGGCCAGTGGAGACTTGGCAGAAAGGACTTCTACCAGAGCTTCTGCCGGAACCAGCCCTCTCTCCACGATGCCGAGCACTTCATCCAGAACCAGCAAATCACACTCGTCCACCGTCAGAACCTTCTTGGCGAACATGAGGGCATTTTCATAGTTCTTCTTCTCCTCTTCCTGCTCCTGGCTGGTCAGGTCATCGTAGCCCTCAATATTCTGCTCAAAGCGAAAGACCTTGATCTCCGGCTCCAGACGGCTGAAGAAATCCGCGCTCAGCTGACCCTTGAGAAATTGGATCATTGTCGCACTGCCACCTGCAGAGGCCACCTTGATGGCATTGCCGATGGCGGCAGAAGTCTTGCCGTAACCCTCACCGTAATAGACGGTTATCTTTCCTTCCTGCATATTCTCTCCTGTCAAATGAATCACACCATATACTGTATTAATCTTCGCGCTGCTTTGCTCCTTCAAGAGTCACACAACGCCAACAGGTATTTGCAAAGAATTTGTATAAATTTTATCACAGAGATCCCGTGAGAATCAATTGACCGCAACCGCCTCTTCTCAAGACCGGTCATGACCGTCCCTGGCAACTTGTCCCCCAATTGATTTCAGTCAACCTGTAGCACAGATAAAGAAACAGGGCTTAAACCTGTAAAACAGGGCGGTATGGTATGATGCTTTAAATGAAGTATGATATGATACTTTAAATTATGAAAGTGAAATTTGAATTGGTAAAGAGGTAATTTTATTGAAACCCATCATTGTATATTATTCCTATTCAGGAATCACCAGAAGATTAGCAGAAGATATTGCATTGATTACGGATGGAGATTTGAGAGAATTACAACCGCAACAGCCTTACTCCTTCTCATATAATACAGCTGTAAAAGAAGTGAGAGAAGAAATTGAAAAGGGATATTGTCCTCCTCTTATGCGGGGAGCAGAAGCGATTGGGAATGCAGAAGTGATTTTTGTAGGTTCTCCTAATTGGCTTAAAACATTTGCACCACCCGTTCGGTCCTTTTTAAGAACGGTTGATTTAGACGGCAAGACAATTATTCCCTTTTGTACACATGGCGGAGGCGGTTTTGGAAGAATGATTGAAGATTATAAAAGGGAATGCGAACATTCTATTATCAAAGACGGCATCGCATTAAAGGGAGATTACAGTTTTGACGAACTCAAAGCATGGTTAGATCATAATTTGTAACTCCCTATTTCCCCAATTCAATATCGTAATTTGAGGAACAGCAAATCAATCGGGTTGCTGTTTTTCTTTGTCTGAAAACGCAGACACAGCGAAAAGAAGAAAACAAGAATCGTCTCTCCTCCGGTCTAAGTTAGATTTCCCCTCCACCGATCTCAGTCACTCTTCCTGTGTCTCAGATACCATTTCTTGAAGTTTTGCAGGATTGTGCTAATATAGGAAGGTCGATTTTACAGGAGTCTTTCCTAATATGATTCTCTGCTGAAAGTCATTTCCCGCGAAGGACTGATTCCCGGATGCAGATTCTTACTCCGAGATACGAATTTGACTTTCCGGCATATCTGTAAATCGATCTTCGATTATATATCTGCCCTGCAGAGAAAGAGGTCACAATGATTGAGTCCAGAGACGACATCCGAAACGTAGCCATCATCGCCCATGTCGATCATGGGAAAACCACCCTGGTTGATGAGCTCTTAAAGCAGTCCGGCATCTTCCGAGAAAATCAGGAGGTTCAGGAACGCGTCATGGACTCCAATGATATTGAGCGTGAGCGCGGCATCACCATTCTGTCCAAGAATACCGCCGTTACCTATAAAAATACCAAGATCAACATCATCGATACTCCGGGCCATGCCGATTTCGGCGGCGAGGTGGAGCGTGTCCTGAAAATGGTCGACGGAGTGATTCTCCTGGTTGACGCCTTCGAGGGCGTCATGCCCCAGACCAAGTTCGTCCTGCGCAAGGCTCTGGCCCTGAGCCTTCCCATCGTTGTGGTTGTCAACAAGCTGGATCGTCCCGACGCCAGACCTCTGGAGGTCGAAGACGAGGTCCTGGAGCTTCTCATGGATCTGGACGCCTCCGAAGATCAGCTGGACGCCCCCTTCCTCTTCGCCTCTGCCCGCGAGGGCTACGCCATCGCGGATCTTGACGATGAGAAGAAGGATATGACTCCCCTCTTTGACGCAATCATTGATAAGATTCCCGCCCCAACCGGTGATCCCGACGCCAACACACAGATGCTGGTATCTACGATTGATTACAACGAGTTCGTCGGCCGCATCGGCGTCGGCAAGATCTCCAATGGCTCTCTCAAGCTCAATCAGTCCGCCGTTGTCGTCAACCATCACAATCCCGATGCCAGACAAAATGTCCGCATTACCAAGCTCTTCGAGTTCGACGGCCTCAACCGCGTCGAGGTGGAGGAGGCAAAAATCGGCTCCATCGTGGCTATTTCCGGGATCGCCGACCTGCACATCGGCGACACCATCTGCGGCACAAACGGCGAACCTGAGGCCATCCCTTTCCAGAAAATCTCTGATCCCACCATCGCCATGAACTTCATTGTCAATGACTCTCCTTTGGCCGGACAGGAGGGCAAGTATGTCACCTCCCGCCACATCCGGGACCGTCTCATGCGCGAGCTCAACACCGATGTCTCCCTTCGCGTGGAGGATACGGATTCCCCCGACACCTTCAAGGTATCCGGCCGCGGTGAGCTGCACCTGTCTGTCCTGATTGAGGAGATGCGCCGTGAGGGCTTCGAGTTCGCCGTCTCCAAGGCAGAGGTTCTCTATAAGAAGGACGAAAAGGGCAAGAAATTAGAGCCCATGGAAATCGCCTATATTGACGTCCCCGACGAATTCCAGGGCGCGGTGATCCAGAAGCTGTCCGCCAGAAAGGGAGAACTCCGCGGCATGAATCCCATCCAGGGCGGTTACACCCGTCTGGAGTTCAAGATTCCTTCCAGAGGTCTGATCGGCTATCGGGGAGACTTCATGACTGACACCAAGGGCAACGGAATCTTGAACACTGAGTTTGCCGGATACGAGCCCTACAAGGGGGATATTGAGTACCGGGCCACCGGCTCCCTCATCTCTTTCGAGACCGGCATCTCTGTCACTTACGGCCTCTTCGCTGCCCAGGACAGAGGCACCCTCTTCATCGGCGCCGGCGAGAAAGTATACTCCGGCATGGTCATCGGCCAGTCTTCCCGGTCTGAAGACATTGAGCTCAATGTCTGCAAGAAAAAGCACCTGACCAATACCCGGTCCTCTTCCGCTGACGAGGCCCTGACCCTGACCCCTCCCAAGATCATGTCTCTTGAGCAGGCCATCGATTTCATCGACACGGATGAGCTTTTAGAAGTCACTCCCAAGTCTCTGCGCATCCGCAAGAAGATCCTGGATCCCCTACAGAGAAAGAGAAGCGGGTTTAAGAAGTAATTCTGCATACAAAGAGGATCATCAGCGCCTGGCTTATGGGCCTTCTCTTGTTCTAAATTAAAATTGACCGTCATATTCGCAAAACATTCTTATTCTAAGAATACGACGGTCGATTTTTTATTGTAATAGATAATCTGTAAAACGTGCCCCTGTCATTATGGCTACAGGACACAAAGAGCGTGCATTCCTTCAGAATCGTTTTACAGCGTTATCAACGGCTGATTCTCTCTTCCCATTCCTTCTCGCGAAAGCCGGTCAAAACGAAGTCTTCTCCTACCAGAATGGGGCGCTTACAGAGCATCCCATTGGTCGAAAGCAGCTTGATCTGATCCTCCGGACTCATTTCCGGCAGTTTCCTGGACAATTCCATCTGCCGATAGAGCTGCCCGGAAGTATTCCAGAACTTCTTGATCGGCATACCAGACTTCTGTATCCAGGCGGTCAGTTCCTCTTCCGTGGGATTTTCCTCTACAATATGGCGATCCTCATATGCAATTGCTCTGCTGTCCAGCCACCTTTTCGCCTTCTGACAGGTACTGCACTTCGGATACTCTATGAATAACAGCGCCATCTTCTCCTCCTTGTTTTCCTGCAAATGATCATTGCTTTTACCCGACCATTATAACGAAGATACTCGGTGTCTGCTATTTGCCGAACGACAGTCATCATGATCTGCCTGCATCTGCCACACTGTCTGCATGCTTCTCTATCCGATTCTTTCTCTCACGGAAAGATGCTTTCGAAATATAACAATATATAAATCCTTTTCCGAAAGGTCTCAACAATATAATAAAATATAAAATACATATTGAGATATCATAAAATAGAATTGATTTGGCAAATGTCTACCAAAGCCGACTCTTGGAACGGCAGATCATTGAAGCTCCCAGATTCGGTTATGTATCCTTCTCTCTCCCCTTCTTTCGGGATTTTCTGCTCACACAAAAGAAATTGGAAGAGCTGTCCTATTCACTTTCAAATACCTGCTTTTACATTTAAGTCTCCATAAACGAAATAAAATCAGGTCGAATTCGTCTATACTTCTGTCAAAAGCAAAAAGTCACACCATACGGAGGCGAATCATGCATTTATATGACTTTCGAACGGAATATCGGGAGAATCCACTTGGACTGGCGACAAAGCATCCGCGTTTTTCCTGGAAAATCGCATCGGACGAAAATGACACCATCCAGACCTCCTATCGGATTCTTGTGACAGATCAGAAAGGTCGAGAGACCTGGAACAGCGGCCCTGTCCAGTCGGATCAATCCATCCTTGTTCCCTATGAGGGGGATCCGCTTGAGGAGGAGACCATCTATCGGATACAGGTCTTCGTATCAGACAATCACGGCAAAGAGGCTTCCATCGAAGGGAGCTTTGAGACAGGCATCTTTGACGCTCACCATTTTGCCGCCAAAATGATCTGTCCTGACTTTCCCTCTCCACAGGAAGCATGCCCTGTTTTCTCCCATTCCTTCTCTCTAAGGCAAAGGGTCAGCCGCGCCCGCCTCTACATCACAGCGCATGGAGTCTATGAAGCCGCGATCAATGGTTCTGCCGTCAGCGACTGCCGTATGGCGCCCGGCTGGACCAATTACCGAAAAAGACTGCAGTACCAGATCTACGATGTAACGAATCTCCTTGGGGATACCAATCAAATCCAGGTCACCGTTGCCAATGGCTGGTATAAGGGAATTCTCGGTTTTTACTGCCAGCCCAACCAGTATGGCGATCAGCTTGGACTTTTTGCGGAGCTTCACCTGCAGTACGAGAACGGGGACAAAGAGGTCATTGCGACAGATGAAAACTGGACCGTTCGAACAGGCCAGATCCGCTACAGTGAAATATATATGGGAGAGACCATCGATACGGATTCTCCCGAAATTCTCGAGGGCAGCATAAGTACTAAGGACTTCGACTCTTCTGTTCTCACCGCGCAGGAAGATGAGCCTGTTCGGATCACGGAACGCATTGCCGGCATCCGAAAAATCACCACGCCCAGAGCTGAGTCCATCATTGACTTTGGTCAAATTGTCACAGGTGTCGTCGAATTACATGTCAAAGCCTCCCGGGGACAGGTCATCCGTCTGCGCCATGCCGAAGTTCTCGATAAGGATGGCAACTTCTACCCGGATACCCTGCGGCAGGCCAAATCAATCGACACCTTCATCTGCAATGGACAGGAGCAGGTCTTGCGCCCTCATTTTACCTTCCACGGCTTCCGTTATATCTGTGTTGAGGGGCTTGATCACTTTGAACCGGATCAATTCATAGCCTGTGTGACCCACACCGACCTGGAAAAGACCGGTGACTTCCGCTGCTCCGCTCCGAAGGTAAATCAGCTGCAGCAGAATATCAGCTGGAGCCAGAGAGATAATTTCCTGGATATCCCGACGGACTGCCCCCAGCGCGATGAGCGTCTGGGCTGGACCGGGGATGCTCAGGTCTTCTCCTGGACAGCCTCATTTAACCGAAATACCGCCCTCTTCTACTCTAAGTGGATGCGGGATGTCGCCTCTGAATCTTCCCTTGAGAAGGGAGTTCCCCATGTCGTTCCCGACATTCTCCAGTCCTACAGCGCTTCCGCCTGGAGCGATGTAGCTGTCATCCTCCCCTGGGTCGTCTATCAGATCTATGGAGACGAGGGTATCCTGAAAGAGAACTGGACCTGCATGCACGAATGGGTCGATTACATTTCCAATCACTGCAATGACAGGGGGCTCTGGCAGACCGGCTTTCAATACGGCGACTGGCTGGCTCTGGACAAGGAAGAAAGCGCTGACCGCACCGGCGCAACGGATCCCTACTTCATTGCCAACGCCTATTTCCTGTATGTCACAGACCTGACGATACAGACTGCCGATATTCTCGGTCACAGGGATGCCGGCGCCAAGTACCGAAAGCTCTATCAGAAGACTCTGCTTGCCTTTCAGAATGAGTATTACAGCAATACCGGTCGTATTGTGAGTGAGACGCAGACCGCAGCTGTTCTATCCCTCTATTTCAATCTGGCGCGCAGTCAGGACAGGGATCGCGTTCTCAGGACCCTGATCTCCAATATTGAGCGCCACAAAAACCATCTGTCCACCGGCTTTGTCGGAACCCCCTACCTCTGTCATGCCCTCTCTGAAAACGGAGCCCATGACACGGCTGTCTCCCTCTTTCTCAAAGGGGACTACCCCTCCTGGCTCTATGCCGTCAATATGGGGGCGACCACCATCTGGGAGAGGTGGAATTCCATCCACCCCGACGGGAGTTTCGACGAGTCCGGGATGAATTCTCTCAATCACTATGCCTATGGTTCCATTGGTGACTGGCTCTACCGCAAGGTAGCCGGTCTCTCACAGATTGAGCCCGGCTACAAGTCGTTTCTGGTTCGTCCCATGCTGACAAAAGGACTGGAAGAGACTTCTCTTCACTTTGATTCTGTCTATGGTCCGATTGTGATTGAGAACAGCTGCAAGCTGGGAAAAATCCACCTGCACGTGGAAGTTCCTCCCAATACACATGCGCAAATTCATCTCCCGGAGAAAGAAGAGATTCTCAAGGTCGGCTCCGGTGTCTACGACTATGAATACGAGACAAAGACGGATCTGTCCATCCCCAGATACAGCTCAGACAGCACTTTGGCAGAACTTCTGGCCCATCCCCTGGCAAAAGAACTCTTTGAGCAGATGGCTCCCGGCATGCTCGACGGTCCCATGATTCAGTTTGCCTATCAGATGTCCGTCACGGATATGCTTGGCAGTGCCCCGGAGGCCCGCCCTCTCTTTGAGACCGTCATCGAGACCCTGAACCGGTCGGACCAGGAGAATCAGTCATGAGACTCTGTGACATCAATATCCGCGACCCCTATATTCTCCCTCTGAACGGCCATTACTACCTCTGCTGTATCTCTCATTAAGTTCACCTATTCTCTTCTGTCCCTGATCAGCTTGACCAGCTGGATCAAAAGGGTGGGCAGAAGGGCCAGGCCAAGAATTTCCAGATACTGGTTCTGACTCAAAGCCACGACCGAGAACAGGCGCATGACCGGCGCCAGAAAGAGAACCATAAGAACCAGAGTGAATCCGAGGACAAATGCCCCCAGGCTGTACCAATTTCCGGCAAAGCCGATCTGAAGCAGGCTGTGACGGCTTCGGCAATTGAATCCATGCAGAAGTCTGGCCAAAGTCAGAGTCGCAAATGCCATGGTGGAGGCAGCTGCGGCATTCTCTGCGGAGGATCCGGTCAATCCCAGCCAATAGGCGGCAATAACACAGACCGCAATCAATCCCCCCTGGCCGATCAGAAGCCTCACAAAATCCCGCGTGAGAATCCCCTGTTTCGGATCACGCGGTTTTCTTCTCAGAACATCCGGGTCGGACGGCTCCATTCCGATGGCCAGGGCGGGCAGAGAATCCGTCACCAGATTGATAAAGAGCAGCTGCACCGCCGCAAAGGGAATGGGCAGAGCCAGCAAAGAGGTGTAGAGAACCGCAATGATGGCGGACAAATTACCGGAGAGCAGATAGAGGACGGCGTTGCGGATGTTGTTATAAACCGTACGGCCATTTGCCACCGCCTTAATAATCGTTGCGAAATTGTCATCCGCCAGAATCATGGATGCCGCATCCTTGGAGACTTCGGTTCCGGTGATTCCCATGGCCACACCGATATCCGCCTTCTTAAGCGCAGGCGCATCGTTCACTCCGTCACCGGTCATGGAGACAATCTTGCCCTTTCTCTGCCAGGCGTCTACGATACGAATCTTATTCTCCGGGGAGACACGGGCATAAACAGAAATCCGCTCGATCTCCATGTCCAGTTCTGCGTCGGACAGGGCATCCAGCTCCTGCCCTGTCAGAGCTTCATCTTCCTCGGCAAAAATCCCGATTGCTCTGGCGATGGCGGTCGCCGTGACCTTGTGGTCACCGGTGATCATAACGGTGCGAATTCCGGCCGCCTTCGCCCGGGCAACCGCCTCCATGGACTCCTCGCGGGGCGGATCCATCTGGGAGATCAGGCCCAGGAAGATAAAGTCCCGCTCATTCTCCCGGGACAGCTTCTCCTCGCTCTCCTTGTAGGCGAAGGCCAGGACGCGCAGACCCTGTGCAGAGAAAGCTTCATTCTGCGCCAGAATCTTTCCCCGAACCTCCTCTGTCATGGGATAAATCCCGTCCTCCAGACGAATAAAGACGCAGCGATCCAGAAGAACATCAACCGCCCCCTTGGTAAAGACCGTCTGTCTCCCATGGATCAGATGCTTGGAAGACATGAGCTTGCGGTCGGAATCGAAGGGAATCTCCTCCAGACGGGCCGCCATAGAGCGGAGGAGATGATCCGACAGAGCCAGCTTATCCCCATCCAAATCCAGGCCCTGAATATTGCGATACATAGACAAAAGCGCATACTCCGTCGGATCTCCGATTCCCTCCCCGTCGACAATCGCGGAATCATTGGCCAGAACAGCCGCGTAGAGCAGGTAACGATGGAGCTGCTTGCTGACGTCAAGTTCTCTGTCCCGGCAGATCCGATCTCCCACATAGATCTCCTGCACAGTCATTTTATTCTGCGTCAGGGTACCGGTCTTATCAGAACAGATGACGGAGACACAGCCAAGCGATTCCACCGCTGCCAGATTCTTGATAATCGCCTGTTCTTTGGCCATCTTCTGTGTGCCCATAGCCTGAACGATAGTAACGATCGAAGACAGGGCCTCCGGAATCGCCGCGACCGCCAGGGCTACAGCGAAAAGAAGAGAATTCATCAGGGCCATGCCCCGCCACATGCACAGACCAAAGACCAGAATTGAAATGACCATAATTGCGGCAGCCAGTTTCCCTGAGAAATCATCCAGGGTTGCCTGCAGAGGCGTCTTCTTCTCTTTGGTATCATTCATGAGTCCGGCGATCTTGCCGATCTCGGTCTCCATCCCTGTCGCAGTCACCATGACATTGGCACGGCCGTAAGTAACCAGACTGCCCGAATAGACCATATTGATCCGGTCTGCCAGAGCGAGCTCTTCCTTGATTACAGCATCGGACTTATCGACATTGGCAGATTCGCCGGTCAGAGAAGACTCATTGACCTGAAGAGAGAAGTTCTCCAGGATACGGCCGTCCGCCACCACCATGTCTCCGGCCTCATAGGAAACCATATCGCCCGGAACCAGCTGAACCGAATCAATCTCCATCTTCACTCCGCCGCGAATGACCTTGGCCCTTGGAGAAGACAGAGATTTGAGAGACTCCAGAGACTTCTCCGCCTTGACATGCTGGATGGTCCCCAGAACCGCATTCAGAACCAGGACAGAGACGATGACCAGCATGGACTCGACATCCCCTGTAAAAGCGGAAACCAGTGCCGCAACAATCAAAATAAGGACCATCAAATCCGCAAACTGCTCCAGAAAGATCCGCAGGGCAGACTTCTTTTCCGCTTCTGCAAGGGCATTCGGGCCGTACTCACACAGCCGCTTTGCCGCCTCTTTCTTACTCAGTCCCTTAGAGCTGCTCTCCAGCAGGCGCTCTGTCTCTGCGCGGTCCTTCTGATACCAGGCCATGGCTACCTCTTCTCCCATATATCTTTGAACTCAATCTATTCTAACCGCTTCCCCTTCTCCTGCCCAGTCCCATTTTCTCAAAGCTCTCCAGATCTTTAATCTCAAAAGTTCCCTTACTTGCAGAATATGACTTCTCCAGTCGTAAGAGGCGAAAGCCATCGAAAGCAAAAAGACCGGCCACTCCCCGCCGGTGCTTCGTGCGCCGACAGGATCTGTTGTGGTCAGTCCTCTTCTTCTCTCAATGCAGCAATAATTTTACGGTGTCATTCAAATCCTGTCTTCTCAAGCCTGCTCAAAGCTGTTGATACAGTCCTGCCCCTTGCGGTCGGCAATCTCCTGACGCATCTGAGGCAGTTTTTCCTCCAGATCAAATCTGGACAAGAGAACAAACATAACAATTAAGGCAAGCAGGGGAATCACAATGGAGAAACCATAAATGGCCATCTTCGTCGCCAGCGGGGCAACCGCCAGCTTGGAATTATATCCGACAGCCGCCAGGGTCCATCCGATCACGGAACCGCCGATGCCGCCGCCCACCTTGGCGCCAAAGCTGGATGCAGAATTTGAGGTGGCAACCATTTTCACACCGTACTTATACTCATTATAATCGATGGCCATGGTGGTAAGAACACCGCCCAGAGCCATGACCGGAATCAGGGCAAAGGATCCCATGCAGCCGAAAATCATATAGCCGATAAATTGATTGCGGAAGACAAGCAACAGCCCCTCTCCGATGATCCCTATGATAAGGCTGATCTTTAAAGTCTTGACAATGCCGAACTTCTTGATCATAGGAGTTAAAAGGCCAAAACCCAGGAAAGTTGGAATCAGGCCGACACCGCCTAAGACGGCCACCAGATTGTCATTGCCAAAAATCCATTTGCAATAAAAAGTTCCGGCGCCTGCAGTAATCCCATACATGATGTTGCAGAGCAGATTGACGACCAGAACAATGACCCAGTAGCGATTGTGGAAAAGCTTCTCAATTGCCTGGCGGAAAGGAACCTTCTCTTCATCCGCAGCGGGAAGATCCTCTGCCCCGGCCTCCGTCGCGCTCTCACGGCTGGTTACAAAGGCCACCACCATGGCCAGGATAATAATAGCTCCAATAATAACAGAATACTTAATCCAGGCTGCCTGATCCCCACCCAGGGCATTGGTAATGGGAATGATGAGAATCGCCTGTATGAAGCCGGCAATATATCCCAAAGCAGCGCGGCAGGTTCCCATGAACCCTCTCTCCTCCTGGCTGTTGGTTCTGACTGCCATCAGGGAACCATAGGGAATAGCCACCGCTGTGTAGAAGACCGCCGTCAGAAGAACATTGGTAGCCAGAGCATAGAGAATGGGAAGCCAGCCCTCTCCTTTTGGAACCAGAAAGAGCAAAACTGTAGCGATTCCCATGGGGATCCCCGCCTTTAAAAACCAGGGACGGTATTTCTGCTTGCCGGGAGCCGTATGATCAACAATATTCCCCATGATCAAATCCGTAAAAGCATCGATGATCTTGCTGAGCAGAAGAAGGGTCGCGACCGCGCCTGCCGCCAGTCCTACCTTGTCCGTATAGAAGTAGGTGATCTGTCCAATTAAAGTCACGCCCAGATTCAAGGCAAACTGTCCTGCGGCGTCTCCGAAATAATCCCCGGCCCGCATCACCTTCTGAATTCCGTCGCGATCCAGCCCCAATTCTTTCTTCGCCATACATATCCTCTCTTTCCAAGACCCTGCTCTTCGATCTTTGTCGCCTGCAGATCACTCTTATCAACAGACTTGTCGAATCTGCGAACACCTCTCTTTTCTGCCCCTATCTTGCCAAATTCTCCTCCCACCGTATAATGGAAATAGTTGAAAAATTATAATTTTAGGTATTTTTATGTTTACGATCGATCATACTGAGGCCATTTTCAGCTTTTGTCGCCAATTCTATAATGTAACTCTCCTGCCCATCACCTGCTTCGACGGGCGAACGCAAGAGAGCCGTTCTTATCCTGAGCGCTTTGATATCGGCAGCCTGGCGCGCAGTCAGCCCGAGGCCTTCTCACGCTTTCGGGAAAGTCCCGACTACTGGATCAGTGATTCCCACTGCTACTATGGCTTCGTTCAACTCGCCGGTGCTGACTTTTTCGTTGTCCTTGGGCCGGTCTGCTCCACCCCTCTCTCCGATCGAACCCTCCATCAATTTATGCGCGAATTGGCCATTGCCCCGGAACATCAATCTGAAATCCGTGACTTCCTGCAGCAGATTCCCGTTATTAGTTTCCAGCGCTTTTTAGATACCCTCTCCTTCCTTCACCTGTCCTTAAACGACAAGGAAGTTGACTTCTCCAGACAACTTTTCACTTCCGGGGAAAATAAAAACAAAATTGGGGAAATCTCTCAAAAACGGATTTCCAAAGCCGCCGCGGACAGTTACCAGCCGCTCCCGCACAACACCTATCGCTTTGAGCGCCAGCTCCTGCACCTGGTACAGGAGGGATCTGTAGACAGGCTGCGGACCTATTTAAACGGAGCCGGATCTCTCAATGCCGGTATCATGGCAGACAACAGCCTCCGTCAGGCCAAGAATCTCTTCATCGCCTTAACCACTCTGGTCTCCCGGACAGTCATTGCCGGCGGGATGGACCTGGAACTGGCATACCAGCTCTCCGACACCTATATCCAGGACTGTGAGAAATCACAGGACATTTCCTATATCTCAGATCTATCCTATACCATGCTGATCGACTTCACCCAGCGCATGTCCAAGCGCAAGATTCCCGCCGGCATGTCTATGGAAGTCTTTGAGGCCATGCAGTTTATCTCAAGAAATGTCTGTGAGCCCATTCGCGTGGGAGATGTCGCCGAGGCCATCCATAAGTCCCGCTCCTATCTGACCAAAAAGTTCAAGCAGGAACTTGGATTTGAAGTCTCCTCTTTCATCATGCGCTGTAAGCTGGAGGAAGCCAAGAGCCTGCTGACCTATACGGATAAAAGTCTCAGCGAAATCAGCAGTTACCTCTGCTTCTCCTCCCAGGCCTATTTCCAGAATGTCTTCAAAAAGCAGCAGAAAATCACTCCTCTGCAATATCGAAAGACGACCCAGATTCTCAATTGAAATTTGTATTCCTCCTCTCCCGATCCGCTCTAAATTCATATACCTGCATTCGATTGCCCTTCCGTTCACGTCACAGCTGCTCTCAGACAGGCTGATACAAATTTTCACCAAAACATACTTGGAAATGTTGTACCAAAAACATACACAGGATATTTGCCCGGATATACTTGTTGTGCTACATTTTGACTGTATCTCGATTATCTTCTTTATGGGAGAAGAGGATAAAAATGCGCCGGCATACCGCGGTGAAGATACAGGCATCTATTAAGTTGCGAAAACAGCGGTCTTCCAGGACTTCCCTCTGAGAGTCTTCTCCTGCTGTTTTCCAGTTCACGAAAGGAGACACAGGTGGGCTTTCAACTAACTGCCGATGACTTTGCCAAGACCATCGACGCTCTCAAAGAGCACTATCTTATCTATGCTCCCGTTCTCAAGAAAGGTACCGGCCGCTTCACTGACACCGATATTGTCCGCTATGACTTTGTCAATGAGGCTTCTGAAATCGAACTGGAACGGAAATCAGACTATGCGTTTAAGGAGTTTCTAACCCCTCTCTCCGAGACCCTCCTCTTTTTCACCGAAGATCAAGTCAAGGCCGCGGATATTCCGGACAAACCCGTCTTAATCTTTCTGCGCAGCTGTGACCTGCATGCCGTCAGACGCCAGGATGACATGTACTTAAATAACGGCTGGACCCCCGACTGGTTCTTCAAGCGCCGCCGCGACCTGGTCAAGTTTGTTCTGATTGGCTGCAAAAAGTCTTATCAGAACTGTTTCTGTGTCTCCATGGGCAGCAATCGATCTGAGGACGGCTATGTCTTCTCTGTAGAGACGGACGGCGACGGCTTCGCCTGCGATGTTCCTGACACCGGCTTTGTCCCCTTCTTTGCCGCCGGACAGGCCGCGGATATCAAGCCTTCTTATGTGACGAAAAACGACTTCGAGGTTCGTGTTCCTGATCAGGTCCCAGGCGCCATCTTAAAACATGCCCTCTGGGATGAGTATTCCTCCCGCTGCATCGGCTGCGGCCGCTGCAACTATGTCTGCCCCACCTGTACCTGCTACACCATGCAGGACATTTTCTATCATGAGAATGGAAAAGTGGGCGAGCGGCGCAGAGTTGCTGCCGCCTGCATGGTCGACGGATTCACCAATGTCGCCGGCGGCGGCGAATACCGAAAGAGCCAGGGAGAGCGCATGCGCTACCGCGTTCTGCACAAGATTTCCGACCACAAGAAGCGATTTGGAGAGAATATGTGCATCGGCTGCGGACGCTGTGACGATGCCTGTCCCGAGTATATTTCCTACTCCAACATTCTGAACAAGGTCACTGATGCGGTTGAAAACCTCGGAAAGGAGGTACAGTAAATGTCTGAGAACGCTTATCTCCCCTTCCCGTCCAAAATTCTTGATGTCATCAGGCATACGGCCAAGGAGTATACCTTCCGCATGGAGTTCATCGGCGAGGTTAAGCCCGGTCAGTTCTTCGAGGTCTCTGTGCCCAAATTCGGTGAAGCGCCCATTTCCGTCTCTGGAATCGGCTCAAACTATGTAGATCTGACCATCCGCAGGGTCGGCCGGGTCACCAATGAGGTCTTCGAGTCCTATACAGGACAGAACCTCCTTCTCCGCGGTCCCTATGGCAACGGCTTTGATGTCGATCTCTACCGTGACGGCGAGACGGTCGTCGTCGCCGGCGGCACCGGCGTCTCCCCTGTCCGCGGCGTCATAGACGCTTTGGCCGGTATGGAAAACGCCAAAGACAAGTTTGTCATTGCCGGTTTCAGAAGCCCTGACGATATGCTTTTTCGCGATGATTTGCAGCGCTGGGATGACGCCCTGAACCTGACACTGACGGTTGATGGTGCGCCGGAGGGCTACAAGGGTAATATCGGCCTTGTCACAAAGTACATCGCCGACCTTCCCCTTAAGGATATCCCCACTGCCAAAGCAGTTGTCGTCGGTCCTCCTCCCATGATGAAGTTCACCATTATCGAGCTTCAGAAGCGTGGCTTTAAAGATGATCAGATCACCGTATCCTACGAGCGCAAGATGTGCTGCGGGCTCGGAAAATGTGGTCACTGCCGTGTCAACGATAAGTACATCTGTCTGGATGGCCCCGTATTTAACTACAGCCAGGCCAAAGACATGATGGATTAAGGAGGGCAAAATGGGAACATTAGATGTAAATGTCGGCAAGATGAAGAAAAACGCCTTCCGCTATTCCAAGGTGAGGGGCGAGACCGCCTCCCGTGTGCGCATTCCCGGCGGCGTCATTGACTCAAAATCCTTAGGACGTGTGGTTGAGATCGCGGAAAAGTACGGCAAGGGTGTCATTGATATCACAAACCGACAGGGAATTGAGATCCCGGGGATCAAGTTCGAAGATATGGATGCCGTCAACAAAGAGATCCAGCTGGTCATTGACTCCTTACACATCAACCAGGAGATTCCTGACACCGGCTACGCCTCCTCCGGCACCCGCAATGTCGAGGCCTGCCCGGGCGCAAGACTCTGCCCCTTCGGCTGCTATGACACCACCGCTTTTGCTCAGAAGATGGAGAATACCATCTTCCCCAATGACCGTCACGTTAAGATCGCCTTCACCGGCTGTTCCAACGACTGCGCCAAGGTTCGCCTGGCTGACTTCGGCATCATCGGCATGACAGAGCCTCAGTATGACTCTGACCGCTGCGTCTCCTGCGGTCAATGCGTGGACTACTGCCAGCGCCGGTCCGTCGGAGCCCTCAGCATGGTCAACAATAAGATCGTCCGTGACACCGCCAAATGTGTGGGCTGCGGCGTCTGCGTCCACTACTGCCCCACCCGGGCCTGGACCAGGTCTAAGGAGCGCTACTTCCGCCTGGTTCTCCTGGGCCGCACCGGCAAGAAGAATCCCCGTCTGGCGGAAGACTTCATCAAGTGGTGCGATGAAGAGAGCATCCTGAAGATGGTTAAGAACGCTTACGCCTACATCGAGGAATATATCGATCCCAATGCGGTAGAGCACAAGGAACACATCGGTTATATTGTTGACCGCACCGGCTTCGAGAAGTTCAAGGAATACATCATGGACGGCGTAGAGCTCGGGCCCAAGGCCGAAGTTGCCGATACCCTCTACTGGGGCGGCAAGCACTATAACCAGTACGGCGGCTGAAGCTGTCTTTGACCGGACAGGAATTATTTTCTATCCCAAATTATTATTCTATCCTTATCAGAGCTGACAGAGGTAACGTATGAGAGCAGGAAAAGCACAGACATTCAAGGATACGCCTGTCTTTTTCCTGCTCTTTCTGATGCTCCTTTGCGCCTGTCTGGCCTCCATCGCCCTGGGCAGTGTCCCCATCAGTCTTCCCGACCTTCTGGGCGTCCTGTCCGGCCGCATTCGTGAGGGCACTGAATATACGCTCATCTGGCAGATCCGCATTCCCCGAACCCTCGCCTGCCTGGGAGCCGGTCTCGGTTTGTCCAGCTCCGGTCTCATCCTGCAAAACGTCATGAACAATGCTCTCGCCTCTCCCAATACCATCGGTGTCAATTCCGGGGCGGGATTTGCCGTCATGCTCTCCATGGTCTTCTTTCCCACCGCCATCGAGGTCAGAGGTCCCTTTGCCTTCATCGGCGCTCTGGTCACCGCGCTGCTCATCTTCGGTCTGGCCTACCTGACAGATTCCTCCCGCATCACCGTCATCCTGGCCGGCATCACAGTCTCGGCCTTCCTGGGCGCGGGAATGAGTCTGATCAAGATCTTAGACAGTGACCTTCTGATCAATATCAATACCTTCCTGGTCGGCAGTCTCTCCGCTATGACCTATAGTCAGATTGCCATTCCCCTTGTCATGATCGTCATTGCCTTTCTCATTACCGCCCTCCTGTCCAAGGGGCTTAATATCCTCTCCCTGGGCGATGACATCGCCTCCGGGCTGGGGATGAATGTCTCCCGGATTCGCCTGATCTTCCTGATCCTGGCCTCTCTTCTGGCTGGAACCGTTATCTCCTATGCCGGGCTCATCTCCTTTGTAGGCCTGATCGTCCCCCATATTGCCAGGAAGATCTTTGCCAACGACAACCGTCTCCTTCTGCCGGCCTCGGGTCTGCTTGGCGCGGTCTATGTCCTCCTCTGCGACCTGCTCGGCCGCACCCTGATTGCCCCCTATGAGCTCCCGGCCGGCATCATTATGAGCTTTATCGGAGGCCCCTTCTTCCTCTATCTCCTGCTCAGAAAGAAAGGGGGACGCCGCCTTGGATAAGAATCAGATGCCCTGTGAGCTTCAATTTACGTCCGCCGATATTTCCGTCGGCCATACGCCCATCCTGCATGATCTGTCCCTGTCTTTTCCCCGGGGTCAGATCACGGTTCTTCTGGGGCCAAATGGCTGCGGCAAGACCAGTCTTCTCCAGTGCCTCAACGGCATGTCTTCCGTCAGCTCCGGTTCTCTGACCTATCAGGGAGAATCCCTGATCGACATGCCCGGGCGCAAACGGGCAAGAAAAATCGCCTTTCTCCCCCAGGTTCGCTCCATTATCCCCAGCATTCCGGTGCACACCCTGGTCGAGCACGGGCGCTTTCCCTACCAGGGCTTTTCCCGCAGGCCAAATGATGAGGACCGCAGACTTGTCGACCAGGCCATGAAAGCCTGCGGCATCCTGTCCTTCGCCGATCGCAGTGTCGACACCCTCTCCGGCGGCATGCGGCAGAGGGTCTTCCTTGCCATGGTGCTAGCCCAGGCCGCCCCTCTGATTGTCCTCGACGAGCCAACGACCTATCTGGATCCAAAATCCCAGAATGAGATCATGGATCTTGTGACTTCTCTGCGAGACCGGGGCAAAACCGTCATTATGGTCCTGCACGACCTGGCCCAGGCCGCCCGCACTGCCGACCATCTGGTCATCATGTCCGACGCGCGCAGGGTGATTGCCTCCGGGCCAAAGGAGGAGGTTCTGAATACTTCCGCCATCTCTGACGTCTTCGGCGTGTCCATGCACAGGGTTTCGATTGACGGGGGATGGCATTATCTCTTCTTCTAGTCAGATATGCTATCCTTACAAGTGACGATCGTGACTGCTGTTTCGATTAACCGGCAAGTTCTTCCGGCGTAAGTACAGCTAAGCCTGCTTTTCTATAGTCCCTCACGTTTCTTGTTACGATACAGTCCATCTTCAAACGCAATGCCGTTTCAGCCATAACTGCATCCTCATAATCACTCATTTGAGATATAAGCGCTTTCTTACAGTCCACTCCCAAGGTGTCCGCAAGATCAAACAGCGTCAGTATCTTTGATATGATTTCTCTTGTTTTCTCATCATTATGCGTGAGTCGGTGGATCAAATAATAGATATCTGTCACAGATTTTGCTGACAGAAAACCATCCATTTGTCCCTCTGCTGCCAGACGAAAAATTGCTTCTGCAGAACGATTGAATGGTTCTCTCGATTGGAGCGCATCAATGATGACGCAAGTATCAACCAAGGCTCTCATATCTTTTCCCGTCTTTCCTTCTCCGCCTCTTCCAAAGTCATATCCTTCGGCAAAATGCCAAACAGAGATTCCGCTATTTCCATTTTGTTTTGAAAAGGACTTGTTAATTTGGCGATCATCTTCCCGTTTTTGGTGATATAGACATCCTCCTTTTCCGCCATCAACAGGTATTTCCCCATATTTTTTTTCAGTTCTGTAGCTGTAATTGACATTGTTCCTCCTCCCTGTGAAATATTCATTCTCTTCCTTAAAATCAGTATATAATAATCGCACGATAATTTTCAATTTATCGTGCGATTATCTTCTATCATATTGGGTTGATTTTACGTAGAATGCTTACAGCTTGCGGCCTCTGCCCTTTTAAAAATGACAGGTCGTCAGCCAATCCCTCCCAGACGAATTCCCGCGATCAGAGCTAGAATGCAAAGGAAGCAGTAGACATATTTACCCAGAGGAACGAACCAGGGACCGATCTTTCGCTTGGACCCCATTGATACCTGCTCCATGACGAAGTCCCTGCCGCAGAACCAGAAGAACATGAGAGCCGCCAGGAAGGCGCCGGTCGGGCAGATATAGTTGCTGACGAAATCCATCCAGTCAGAGACAATGCCCTGAATGGCGATCGCGACAACGACACCGATCACCCCGACGGTGATAACAGCCGGAAGCCTCTTGAAGCGGAGCTTCTCCTGCAGGGTTGCTACCGGAGCCTCATAGAGGTTGATCAGAGAACTGATCCCGGCGAAGAGAACACAGGTGAAGAAAACCATGCAGATGATTCTTCCTCCCGGCATTCCGTTGAATACATTGACCAGCCAGATGAACATGAGACCGGGGCCGCCCTTGGACAGGTCTGCACCGCCGGCAGCCATGGAAGGAATGATAACGCAGGCGGCCAAAAGAGCAGCCAGGGTATCAAAGACGGCGACAATGCGCCCGGAGGAGACCACATCTTCCTTCTTGGAAAGGTACGAGCCGTAGATTACGGTTCCATTTCCCGCAACAGACAGGGAGAAGAAAGCCTGACCGAAGGCAAAGATCCAGAGCAGAGGATCCGTCAGCCTCTTGGGATCAATGGTAAAAATGTAGTGATAACCGGAGATTGCTCCCGGCAAGGTCGCAATATAGATGCCAAGTCCCACAAACATGAAAAAGAGGGCAGGCATCATGAACTTATTGGCTTTCTCAATACCGCCGGCAACCCCCAGGGCCATAATCAGGAAGTTGAAGATCAGGGCAATCACAAGCCATACGTTGTTGCCCATGGTAACAGCTGTTCCCCCAAAGAGGCCGCCGATCTGATCCATATCCTGCCCCAGAGAGGACAGATGTCCGCTGTAGGCCAGGAAGAAGTACTTGATAATCCAGCCGACAACGCAGGAGTAGCCGATGGCGAGGGCCAGAGATCCCAGAACCGGAATCAGGCCGATGGCCTCTCCGATTGCCCGCTTGCCAAAGCGCCTCTCGGTCGCCATGCCGAAGGCCCCCATGGGGCCGGCTGCGGCAGAGCGGCCCAGAGCCATCTCTCCGATCACACCGGTCTGACTGACCAGAAATACACAGATAAAATAGGGAATCAAAAATGTCATTCCGCCCCAGATGGAAACCATAATCGGAAATCTCCAGATATTTCCCATGCCGACGGCGGAACCGATACAGGCCATGATGAATCCTGCCTTGGAAGAGAACCCGTCACGACTCGCTCCTGAATCACTCATATGCTTACCCCCTTGCCGCGGCCCCTCTCTCCTCTTTGCCTCCCCCAGGCAAGGAGGAGAAGCCGCAGGTTATCTTATTGATCGCAAAGTTCTTCCCTGCTGGGCTCATAGGGCTCAAGCCAGGCGTGGAAATGACGCATGGGAAGGGTTCTTCCGAAAGTAATCTTCAGATTTGGAATTGTGTCACGATCCTTATAGAGCTGTGCCGCAGCGGCAATGATGTAATCCATGTGCTGCTTGGAGTACTGGCTTCTGTTGATGGCCAGGCGAACCACATTGCAGACCTCAGCCTTCTGCTCCGGGGTCTTCAGATCATACTCCATGGAGAAGTCCCCCAGCTCAGAGCAGCGGATTCCATAGCGATGGATCATCTCAAGAGAGAGCGCCTGTCCTGCGAAGCTCTCATGGTCTCTCTTATAACCAAAGAACTTGTCAACATCAATGTAGACCCCATGTCCGCCGGCGGGAAGAACCACCGGTACGCCTGCCTGATGCAGTCCCTGCGCCAGGTACTCACACTGCCTTACACGCTCATCCTGGTACTCAAATCTCTGCTCCTCATAAAGGCCGACGCAGAGAGCCATGATGTCATGTCCGGACATTCCGCCATAGGAATCATTTCCGTAAGCGGAAATCTGACGAACCTTGAGCAGGTGTCCGATATCTACCTTGACACTTCCATCCTCGTTGAATTCAGAGAAGTTCTTCCAGAAGTAGCCCTTGTCACGGAAAGCAAGAAGACCGCCCATGTTGGCATGTCCGTTCTTCTTCAGAGACGCGGATACCACATCAAAGTAAGAGAACATCTCCTTGGCGATCTCAGCGATCGACTTGTCCGCGTAGCCCTCCTCATTCATCTTGATGAAGTAGCAGTTCTCAGCCCAGCGTGCCCCATCCATAACAAATGGGATCCCGTGCTTGTGCGCGATTTCGGAGACGGCTCTCATATTAGCCATAGAGACAGGCTGACCACAGACGGAATTATTGGTAACCGTCGTGTAAATGAGGGGAACATTTTCAATGCCGACAGAATCCAGAAGCTGATTGAGCTTGTCAATATCCATATCGCCCTTGAAGGGATTCTTCTCATACTTGCCGCCCTCTGGAATCTCAAAGAGAAGCTCCTTGTGGAAGAGATTGCGCGGCACGCTTCCCATCTGCTTGATGTTTCCCTCCGTGGTGTCAAAATGCGCATTGGACGGAATTGTAAAGACCTTGCCGGGATAGCGCTTAGCCAAAAGGGGCTTGATGACATCAAAAAGCAGAGCCTCAGCACAGCGTCCCTGAGGAACAATGAAGGTGTTTGGTCTCTCCAGCTGATAGGATCCGCCATTGATGAAGCCGCCCTCAGTATCAACCAGATAGAGCTCATCCATCATCTTCTCCACATCGTCCTTGTCGACGCCGCTGCGGAGCAGGTCAATGGCCCTCTTTTGCTGATCTCCTCTCTCCCAGACATCGCGGAAGGCATCCAGCAGAACATAGTAGCCCTTGTTTCTTCCGTAGGACTCATCGCCCAGGAACATAGCCCCCCACTGGGCATCGGTCATGGATGTTGTGCCGGAATCAGACAGACAATCCACATAGAGCATCCCGGCCGGGAAAGCAAACTCATTGTAATGGGTGGCCTTCAGAGCCCGTAATCGCTGCTCTGCCGTTACGGTTGGCAGGTTGCGGACGACGTGTGTAAAAGATTTTGGCGCTTCAACATTCAAAGGATATTCCATAATTATACCTCCTGTAAATGCAGTAGAATAGGCCTTTTCATATTCTACTGTCAAAATAGCTCAGATACCCCGGTCATCGACTCCCCTTTGGTCGAACCGACTGGCGGACGGTATAGGTTCCCTCTATCTGCCTGATCCCTCCCTTCTGCTATCATCTACATGTTTTCTTTCAAAGGCCTTATTGACTTTATGAGATTATTTTATCACTTTCGGCAGTTTTTTCAATTCGTATCGTTTGATTTATGTACTATACACGATATTTTCTCTTTATTTTTGGCTATTTTGACGAGCTATTTGCTTGAAAGATTTGATTATGAGAATATTTTTGCATTATCTGGGAGATTTTGTTATGGTGGATAGACAAGAAAGGCGGCGATACCATGAAAGAAAACAAGCTTGATCAATATCGACAGTTAGTCTCCTTCCTGGGACAGGTCCTTGGCCCCGACTATGAAGTTGTTCTCTCCGACCTCCATTCTATCCTGGCCATCAGCAACGGTCAGGTGAGCGGGCGCTCGGTCGGCGGTCCCTTAAGCGACGTCGCCCTCAGGATCCTTAAGACCAATCGACAGTCGAAAGACTCCTGCGCTCTCAATTACCAGGGGCGGGGGATCAACGGAAAGCTCCTTCGCTGCTCCACCTTCTTTCTGAAGGCGCCTGGCGGACGCCTGGAGGGACTCTTATGCATCAACTTTGACGACTCCCGCTACCATGAGCTCGCCCAAAGCGTCTTTTCCCTCTGCCATCCGGATGCCTATCTCCAGCAGAATGTCCAGATCAGCCAGGTCTCCCAGTCCGGCTCGGAGACCTTCTACTCTGACCTCTCCACCCTCATCGACGACATGTTCGCAAGAGTCACCTGCTCCTCAGACCTGCCGGACCATCGCCTGCCTTACCGGGACAAGCTCAATATTGTCTCTTCCCTCTACCAGAACGGGGTTTTCTCCGTCAAGGGAACCATTCCGGAGGTCTCTGCCCGTCTCGGAGTCTCTTCCGCAACCCTCTACCGCTATATCAGCAAGGTCAAAAAAGAGACAGACCCTGCCATACCATAAGGGAAAATGCCGTCATGAAAACATCGTGGCAAAAGGGTCTTCCATCTTACTTATTTCTTCCTGCGAAAGCGATCCAGGAAGGAGCCTGCTGACATGGATTTTGCATTCGGATCCGCTGCGCATACGTAATCATAGAGATTATTCTCCTCACCATCCCGGATTCGCTTCATCACTCTTTGCACCGGCCAGAATATGCTCGTTCCAATCCATACCTGAATATTTAATTCGCCCTGCGGATCGCTGTCATCCGTCTTCCAGCTTCCATGATAGGCCCGGTTCATGGTCTCACCCACATAGCTTCCAATCGCGAAAATAATGGAACCGCTGTTCCCATCGAACAGCTGGGGATTTTCCTGGATCCAGCGCTCGATCTCCCGGATTGATTCCAGAGAGTAATCCGCCCTGTATCCTGTTTGACTGAGATTTCCCGCCGCCCACTCACTGGCAGTGTGAATATCTTCCATCAGTGTGTGTTTCTGTGCCGTATCATACTCCTCTCTCCATCTCCGCCATCGCCAACCCCATGATAGAGACTGGCTCTCATTTGAAAGATGACATGCTCTTATTTCGATCCCTCCTGTTTTGGGAAAAGGATATCCGCAACCCCCTCATAGGCCTTGCCCCAATTGGCATTGGGCTTGATCTGATAGAGGAACTTATCCATCATGTGAAATTTCCCCTGCCTGACCGCAGTCAGGCTCTGCCAGGCAGGATCCGATGAAAGGGTCTTGTCAACCGCCTGCTTGGCCTTATCCGTATCTGACCCCATTGTCGTGGCAAAGATATAGTCCGGATTCGACGCTACGACCGCCTCCATAGAGAAATCACCCTTGATAGAGGAATCCGTGTCAGCTACATTTTTTGCGCCCAGATCCTTGAGTATCTCACCCAGGACAATCTCATTGCTCCCCATGACCTTAATGGCGCCGGAGCTAGCCACGCGAATGACAAGAACCCTTGGATGCGATCCGTCCGCCCGTTTCTTGACCTGAGCGATCTGCTCCTGTACCTTGATTCCATTCTGCTCATACAGATCCGTCCTGCCCGTGATATCCGTCATGATCTTCAGCATGGACAGGTAATCGTCGAAGGAATCCACCTTGAAGAAGGCTGCCGGGATGCCTGCCTGTTTCAATTGATCATAGAGCCCCGTCTGAGCGTCAAATTTGGATGACCCTATGATAAAGTCAGGCTTTTCAGAGATCAGCTGTTCTAAATTGGGATGATACTGGTCTCCCAGATTTACAACATCATTTCCCAATTTGAGATTGGGATTGGTCCAGGAATCCTTAACTGTCGCTGATACCGTACCGCCGGCAGACTGCCAGACATCCACGAAGGATCCCATAAGAACTGCCACCTTTTTCGGATTCTTAACAGTGATCTCATGACCGAGAGAATCCTGAAACGTCACCTCCTTGTCCTCTTTTGCCGCCTCCTGATTAGCCGCCTGCTGTCCTGCCGGCTTGCCACAGCCTGCCAGGAGAATGGCGGACATTGCCAGGGCCAGGAACACTCTCATCTTCTTCACTTTCTCTCTCCTCTTCTAATCTCCGTCGGGAATTTTATCCTGATATGTATCTTAGCACAGGCCCTTCTTTCCGAATACCGCTGATTCCCCTGCCGTCTCCCCTCTTGCTGCCTGTTTTCCCTCAGTTTTTCCCGTTCTTTCGGCGAAAGCTATCTCCTCTCTTCGGATGCCTCGCAGAAAATCATTCCCCCAAAATCTCTGCCACACGTCGACGCAGAACAGGAACCACTTCCTTCATAAACCAGGGGTTCTTTCCCTGCCAGCGGAAATTCAGGGGAGACGGATGCACAATTGGGAAATACTTTGGCAGGTACTCCTGATATGCCCGCACCGTCTCGGTCAGGTTGCGCTTGGCATCCTTACCCAGATAATAATCCATCGCGTATTTGCCGATGATGATGGTCAGCTGTATCTGATCCATATAGGCAAGGATCTCCTGGTGGTACTCCTGGGCTATGAACTTGCGCGGGGGCTTATCTCCGCTTCCGGAGGCGGATTTCCCCGGGAAATAGAAGTCCATGGGCATAATGGCGATTCTCTTGGAGTAGAAGGTATCTCTGTCGATTCCCATCCAATCCATCAGCTTTTCCCCTGACTTATCGTTGAAGGGAATCAGAGACTCTTCCACCTTCTTGCCGGGCGCCTGCCCAATGATGAGAATCTTCGCCTCCTTGTGCAGCTGATAGACCGGTGGAATCCTCCGCCTGGTGTAATCCGCATTGCGGGGATCCTCTTCTAACCGCTTCGTAAGTTCTTCGACGCTCTTCATCCCTTGCCCTCCTTTCCTCTTTCACGGTTAATTTCCCTATAAGTCAGTTTAACTTAATATATGTTATATCATCTTTGAGAGCTTCTTTGATGTATCTGCAACAAATATGTGAACCGCAATAGGAACTTCTACATTAAATTTAAAATAACCCGGACCATTTGGGGGCCGGGTTAAAAAACAGGAGGGTCTAAGCAAAACTATGAAAGAATTTTAGAAGAACGGATATACATCTATCACCGTTCCTCCAACTCCTTTAAAATTCGCACCTGTAGACCATTTCTTATCATTGAACATAGCTTTAAACTCAAAAGACGCATTCTTTGGTATTCTCTCCGTCTCATAAGTCCAAACCTCGGAAGAAACGTTCAACATACTGCGTCCGCTATCCCAGGTTAAAGGATAACTATTACCACGCAAATACATTGTGTTCCCGTATCCAGCATCGCAGTGAACCCTAATTGTGGTCACAACTCTTTCCGGCTCTCTATATTCAGGAATTGAGTCCTTCACAAAAACAAATGCCGTTTTCGCTGGAATCTGGACTTTTATCTGCTTTCCTGTTATTCCGCCAGATTGCACATTGACTTGATCCTGTGTATTCAAGTAATTCTGCAACTGATCACCTACACACAGGCTACTCTCAGTTCGAACAGGAATTGTTCTTTCCTCATTACTTGTTCCATTATTGATCATAGTAATAACTTCTTGACCACTCACATCATCTCGTCGAGAATAAGCATAAATGTTATCTTCACACCACATTTCTCTCTGTGTACCAGTCTGCAGACACTTATAGTTTTTTCTTAACTCGCAAAGCCTCTGAATCGTCTGATACATATTACCGCTTTCATCAAAACCTGGCATCATTTCTCTATTCTCTTTATTTGCAATTCCAGCCCACTCTGTCGGTTTTCCTCCTCCAAAGCAATTCTGCTCTGTTCCGTAATAAATATCTGGTATTCCACGCACGGTAAACATGAATGTCATTGCAAGACGAAGCTTCTGATAATTGTCGTCTGCAAGACAAAGGAAGCGATCGCGATCATGATTATCGACAAAATTCACAAGATGGTTAATATCTTTATACTTATAATCTTGATCGAAAATCCCCTTAACATTTTTAAAGCTCGCGTCATGAGCAAACACTTCTCTGGATTGGAAGAAAAGAGGGAAGTCCAGTAAACCCCACTCTGAATTCGAAAAGGAGCTCACATAATCTACATCCCCAACAAACACTTCACCAAATGATGGAACACCTAATTTTGCTTCGAACTCACGAATAAAATCTTTTGGCAGAGAACGAGCCGCATCTATTCGCACTCCATCGGCGCCAGTATCATGAACCCATTGATAATAAGCGTCTTCAATCGCTTTTCTTGCTTCTGGATTCGACTGATCTAAGTCATCAAGACCACCCAAGTCATAATTCAATACCTGATTTTCATTATTCCAATCATCAATATCACCATTATGATGATACCAGGCCGGATTATTAAAAGGTGCTGCAGGCTGATATTCCATCGAATCATAAGTGGACGAAGATCCCTTAAAGTAATCTGCTGTATGATTTGGTACAACATCCAAAACGACCTTTAGCCCTTTTTGGTGTGCCTCTGACACAAGATCAATCAGATCCTGTTTACTTCCGTAATGCGGATCCGCTTTATTATAATCATGTGTAAAGTAACCGTGATATCCAGACTCATTTCCATCTCGGCTAAGAAGTTCATTTTCAGATGGTGGAGAAATCCATATTGCTGTCACCCCTAAGTCTTTAATATAATCCAGCTTCTGTCGAATTCCTTTCCAATCGCCTCCCTGTGTATACTTCAATTGTCCAGGACGATATTCATACCCCTTTTTCCCATTATTTGACGGATCCCCATCATAAAATCGATCCGTTAAAATCATATAGATAATATCGCTCTCATCTAAAACCTGACTACGTTCCGTCATAGACTTAATCTCAGATGAGCGATATGCATCTGCCGCTGTAAATTCCGCCTTATTCGTCGCATATGCGGTACTGGCAGGAATCCCTGTAATAAGTATTGTTCCTATAAGTACACAACCGACAATTATTTTAACTTTTTTCATTTTGCATCTCCTTATCCCTTCAAGCCACCTGCTTGAAGACCAGACACAAAGTATTTTTGTAGGGTAATAAAAATCACAAATACTGGAATTAAGCTAAAAATTGACAGAGCAAAGACACTTCCCCACTCTGTAAACTGGTGCTCACCGAAGAATCCTGCTATCGCAATTGGCATTGTCCTCTTTTCATCTTCATCAATAACGGTTAATGCCCATTGAAATTCATCCCATGAAGTAAGGAAGTTGAAAATGCTCACGGAAGCGATTGCTGGCTTAGAGAGCGGTACAATCACCTTAAAGAAAACAGCAAAGACATCTCCTCCTTCGACATACACCGCTTCATCATAGTCCGTCGGAATATTTTGGATATAGTTCATAATCATGAATGTAGAGAAAGGCATCACCCAAGCTACATAAAACGGAACCAGCCCGAGATCCGAATTTGTCAGATGCAGATAGTTGGCCAGCTGAAACTGTGTAATGATCATTGTTGTTCCCGGAATAATCATTGTCCCGATAACAAGACCAATGAGGAGTTTCCGTCCCCGAAAGCGAAATCTTGCCAGACAGAATGCCAGCGCAGACGCAACAAAAGCGGATACTATCACAGTCAGGCAGGCCACCAGAACACTGTTCAGAAAGTTTCTAAAAAACTTTGATTGACTCAAGACCTTCTGAAAGTTGACCAGAGTAATCTGTTCTATTCTTGGGAAGAAATGTGGCGGAAATTCATAGAGCGCGCCATTGGGCTTAAGGGAAACCCCAAGCATATAAATCATGGGCATAATAGAAAGCATCGCTCCAATCACCAAGAGGACATAGATCACCACTGTTCTCGTCTTCCTTTTCATCTTGCTCACCTCCGATCCTTATTTCTCATTGCTTTAAACTGAATCAAAGCCAGGAAAACCAAAATCAACGCAATAATGAAAGAAAGAGCGGATGCATAACCATATTCTCCATTTCCGAACGCCTTATAATACATCCAGGTCAAAACCATTTCCGTCTGATGCATGGGTTTTCCGCCTGTGATCATCTTGACCGGTGTAAAGGTATTAAAGCCTCCGATTGTTAATACAATCATTGCAAACATGACCGTTGAGCGAATTCCTGGAAGTGTAATATAAATAAATTTCTGCCAGGGACCGGAGCCATCCATTTCCGCCGACTCATACTGCTCCTTGGGAATACTCTGCAAAGCGGCTAAAAAAACGACCATGTTCCAACCAATTCCCTTCCAGATTCCAAGGAGAATCATCACTGTCATCGCTCCTGCTCTGGAGTCCAGCCAGGCGACATTCCCCGTCATCAGGTGCAGAACGTTTGTTAGCAAATAGTTCAATAGTCCCTCGGTATTGAAAATATACCGGAAAACCAAAGATACGATGACCCATGATGTAATAACCGGTGTGTAGTAAATGACACGAAAACTTACACTAAATTTGGGAATAGAATTGATAAAGATCGCAGTTAAAAGCCCTAATGCCATTTGCCCAGGGACTGTGAATAAGGTGTAAAGCAAGGTGTTCTGAAGAGAGATTAAGAAGGTCTGATCCTTCAGAACTCTAAGATAGTTCTGCAACCCACAAAAAGCGTGCCCCAGGTCAACATCAAATCCCCATGAGAAGAAGCTCATATAGAAGAGTTTTGCAATGGGATAAATTGTAAATAGCAAGAATAGTATCAGCCCTGGAAGCAAAAGAACCATGACCTGCTTTCGATTATGCTTTATCTTAATATCCATGCTTTACCCCTATCAAAGGAGGAGACACTCTCTGCGTGGAGCTCCTCCTTCTGATTACATCGTGATGAACTACTCCTGCAACATCTTGTCAATCTCCGCTGCGAGCTTGTCCAGACTTTCCTGTGCGTTTGCGCCGTCTTTAATAATCGATGTCATAACTGTCGTCATCTGATTATCAATTTCTGTCCACTTTGCAATAGGAGGGCGCGCCTGCGCCGTTTCAATCGCCTTAAGGAAAGGCGCAAAGTCTGCTTTCTTAACAGAATCATTCTCAAGCGCTTTTTTGTTGGCTGGAATTTGTCCACAAGCCGCCATTGCAACCTGGGCCTCTTCTCCGCTCATGAATTTCATAAATTCCCAGGCGCCTTCCTTATTTCCACCCTGGAACATCCCAATGTCTTCACCGCCGAGAACGGAGATTGAACCTCCTTTACCAGCCGGCATGGTTGCGGTTCCATACTTGAAGTCCGGATAAGAGCCCTTCAACTCCGCAATTTTCCATGGCCCCTCCAAGAGCATAGAATATCGCCCTGTGCCAAAGCCATCTGTCATTGGAATATCTCCACTGTTAAAACCAGTAAAGCTCTGCTTTTTATAGAGATCCACCAGCTTCTGGACAGCCTCGACTGTCTCCTTGCTGTTCAAATACCCACTGGCCTTCTTGTAATCCTTGTCCATAACAAACCCGCCATTGCTCCAGATATAAGGAAGAAGATTCCACCCCGCCAGGGCCGGTTCATCTAAACCCCAAACCTGCTGCCCTTTTTCATCTTTTCCTGATAGCTTTTCGGCATCTGCATACAACTCATCCAAGGTATTTGGCGCCGTCAGCCCTGCCTTTTCAAAGGCCTCCTTATTGTAAAAAAGAATTTTCGAGTTTACATTCAGGCCAATCGCGTAATAATTCCCATTAATCTTTGCCGTGGACATAGCATTTGACAGAATCGAATCATTGACTGTTTGGAAATCCTGCATTTCCTTATCCACCGGAACCAGTATGCCCATCTTCTGGAACTCGGGAACCCAGGCAATATCAAGCCTCGCCACATCCGGTAAATTTTTGGAATTTGCGCCAATTAATATTTTATTGTGAAGGTCCTCCCAGCTATATGCGACAGCCTGCACCTTATACTCCGGATGCTCCTGCTCAAATTTAGGAATCAAGGTTTCGCTTAAGACTTTGCTTTCTTTTGATTCCGCACTGTAGTTATGCCAGAAAGTAATTGTAGTCTTTTCCTTTGACGCATCTTTTTTATTGTTCTGACCCGAGGATCCACATCCTCCAAATGCCGTTGCCAGCATGGTCAATGATAAAACAACACTGCATACCTTCTTCAGCTTCATATTCTTCCTCCCTGTGAAATTAAGACTTCTTCCTCGAAAAAAGAATTTCCTGTGTTATCCCTCTACAGATGATCCGTTTTCAAAAAGTTTTCCCTATATTGCCCTCCATATTTCAAGAGAATATGCCGATACGTCTGACGTCTCCATCCCCTTTTGAGCATTTTCTCCATCTGCTGGCATGAAGAGGATTTTCTCCCATCCATCCGTATCAAACGGTATCTTTCCCCTATCATCACCTCCATTCAAAATAACCAAGTAGGATTCCTCCCGGTTAAAACGATAAAATCCCAACATTCGTCCCACAACAAAGGCACTTTGAAAACGTCCGTTCAAGAGAACTTCATGACTGCTTCTAAAGTGAATCAGTTCTCTATACCATCTCAGCAGATCTTGATTTTGTTGATCTTCTTCCCAATTCATACAAGCTCTGCAAAGAGGATCCGTATCAGCTGTCATTCCGACTTCATCGCCATAGTAAACAGCCGGGCACCCGACAAATGTCATCTGCAACGCAACTGCTATTTTGAGTTTCCTGAGATCCCCGCCGCATGCAAATAGAAATCTATCCGTGTCATGACTGTCGATCAGGTTGTACATCTGCGACATTTTCTCAAACGGATATAACATCATCATATGATTTAGGCGACTGTTAAACTCTTCCGTTGAAATTGCCTTCGACCCCAACCAGTCTACGAGTGCATCACGAAAAAGATAATTCATGGCACTATCTAGACGATTCCCGTGAAGCAGTCGATCAGCGTCTCCCCAGGTCTCTCCCAGCAAGAAAGAATCCGGACTCACACCTTTTACTTCAAATGCAAATCGTTCCCAAAACTGTGTGGGTATCTCATCAGCCACATCAAGACGCCAACCATCAATCTGAAATTTTTCAATCCAGTATTTTCCAACAGCTATAAAATAGTCCTGCGCCTGGCGATTCGCCAGGTTTATCTTTGGCATCCATCGATAAAAGCCCACACAATCATACTTTGGCGCACCTGATTCCAACGGATATTCCTGAACAAAAAACCAATCCCGGTATTTTGATGCTCTTCCCTTCTCCAAAACATCTTGAAAAGGTCCCCAGGCATAACCGCAATGATTAAAAACTCCGTCTAAGAGGACTTTCATCCCTGTCAGATGCGCCTGCCCAATAAGGTCCCTCAGGTCTTTTTCTTCACCAAAATCCGGATCAATCCTGTAATAATTCACCGTATCATACCTGTGATTGGATGTTCCCTCAAAAACCGGATTTAAATACAGACAGTTAACTCCCAGCTTTTCTAAATACGGAAGTTTCTGCCGAATGCCTGCTAAATTGCCTCCCATATAATTTTGCCTTGTTGGCAAGCTTCCCCAAGGCTCGAAGATATGATTCCCCACTTCTTGCTTTTCTCCCGACTTCCAAAAGCGATCCGGAAAAATCTGGTAGAAAATGAATCGCTGTTTCTCAAAATTCACATACTGAAAATCACTCGGGTTTGGCCAGAGGAACTCAAAAAAATTCCCTGTTGTTTTCTCTTCCTCCTCGCAAAATTTACTTGCTCCCAACCAAGTTGAAGAATGATCAGAAAAATCGATTTTAAATCGGTAGCGAATATAAGCCGCGATCGGCTTGATTTTTATATGGCACTCAAATTGGTCGCTCACTCCATCGCTGTAATACCTCCGCATAGATTCTCTTTGAATTTTTTTTTCGCTTTTATCCCCTCGCTTCCAATATTCCAAATAAATACCTCTCACATCATCCTTCGCTACCCGGATTCTAATCGTAAGCTCTGTTCTGGAATTTGGATAAATAAACTCTTCTGTGGGGCGAAATACAACCGCCGCTCTGTTCATATCACACTCACGCCTCCTTTCTTGCAGTAGTATGCCTTTCGATCACTCGGGTTGGAATCAGGATATGTCTGTATTTACGATCCCTCTCTTTAATCTGGTTCAATAGTATGTCAGCCGCCTGAGCGCCTGCTTCATATGTATCTACATCAATACAGCTGATTGACGGATCAAGAAATTCCGTTATATCTGTATTGTCAAAGCATAAAACTCCGACCGCTTCGGGAAGAGAAATTTTAAGATCTCTTGCCTTGTGCACAACTGATGCCGCTATTCGGTCATTGCTGCAAAGACACGCCACGGTCTTCTGTTCTGTTGGATTTATCTTTCTCAAAAACAATTCTATTTCCTGCGCTTCATGTCCCCCTTCAAGCACAGAGTAGCGATCTTTTGAAATGGATTTGCGCTCCATTTCTCCAATAAATCCATATATTCTCTCCTTCTCAAACAGCTGGTTTTTGGCGTTCGTCAGGAAACAAATCTGATGATATCCTTTCTTCAAGAGATGTTTTGCTGCAATTTGTCCCGCCTGGATATTATCAATATCAACCCAGGTAGCCAGTTCCGGTTCATCCTGTTTTCCAAGAATCACAAATGGGAAATCTGCCTTTCGCAATTCCATCAATAAATGGGTATTCGCCAGTTTCTCCGGAATAATAAGTCCATCCAATTTTTTCCCGCTCACCAGACGGAGAATCGACCTGTTTTTTTGCTCTCTCAAATCCGCATTCACGATCATCAGGTTATATCCTTTCTCCTGTGCGACCGCCTCCAGCGCAAAGACTGTTCGATTGAAAAAGCGATTTGAATAATCTTCCGGACTCCTGGTATCCACAGCAAGACCAATCACATGCGAAGTGGCTTTCGCAAGCCCCCTGGCTAAATCATTCGGAACATAGTTTAAATCGCGCATTGCTTTGCGAATTTTTTCACTGGTCTCCGGGGATATTACGCTCTTATGATTTAAAACCCTGGATACTGTCGAAGCTGACACTCCCGCCAATTTTGCTACATCGCGAATTGTTGTTCCCATATATCTCCTTTTTATGTTCTTGTTGTGCAACCGGTTGCATTATTTTTGAAATAAAAGCGCTGGCAAATATTCTGTCAGCGAGAATTTCTTCTTTTTCATCCGATTTTTAGCGATTTCTAATCTAATAAATCAGACCTCGATATTGAAACCGCTTGCATGATTTATATATATCACCTAAAAATCATCCTGTCAATTTCGATTGATGACTTTCTTTTATTTATCTTAATATTCGTGCAAATTATCCAAATAATCCAACCTGAAATTGGTGATTGTAAATAGGTCTTTCAATGCCGTATTGAATTTCCTTCCCGATCCGATTACAATATTTTTGTAAGACTTGTTAAAGATTTAACAAGAAAATTTTCACTGTCAGGTTAGAAGAAAGTGGGGAACAAAAAATGCAGAGATTTACTTTACCAAGAGACTTGTATCATGGTCCGGATGCCTTAGAGGCGCTGAAGACCTTGGGCGGCAAGAAAGCCATCCTCTGTGTCGGCGGCGGTTCCATGAAGAGGGCCGGTTTCCTGGACAAGGCCATCTCCTATCTCAAGGAGGGCGGCATGGAAGTAGAGCTTATCGAGGGTATCGAATCTGACCCCTCCGTTGAGACCGTTATGAAGGGCGCTCAGAAGATGTCTGAGTTTGAGCCCGACTGGATCGTTGCCATGGGCGGCGGCTCTCCCATCGACGCGGCCAAGGCCATGTGGATCAAGTACGAGTATCCCGATACGACCTTTGAGGACATGTGCAAGGTCTTCGGTCTTCCCAAGCTGCGCACCAAGGCTAAGTTCTGCGCCATTTCCTCTACCTCCGGCACCGGTACCGAGGTAACCGCCTTCTCTATCATTACCGACTACGAGAAGGGAATCAAATATCCCCTCGCCGATTTCGAGATCACACCCGATGTCGCCATCGTTGATCCCGCTCTGGTTGCTTCCATGCCCCAGAAGCTGATCGCTCATACCGGAATGGATGCGATCACCCATGCCATTGAGGCCTATGTCTCTACCGCCAACAGCTATTTCACCGATCCTCTGGCTCTGGTTTCCGCCAATACCATCAAGGAATCTCTGGTAGCTTCCTACAATGGCGATCAGGATGCCCGTGCTAAGATGCACGACGCCCAGTGCATGGCCGGCATGTCCTTCTCCAATGCCCTTCTTGGCATTGTTCACTCCATGGCACACAAGACCGGAGCTGTCTTCGCAGACTACGGCGCTCACATCATCCACGGGGCGGCCAACGCTATGTACCTGCCCAAGGTCATCGCTTTTAACGCCAAGGACGAGACCGCCAAGAAGCGCTACGGCCAGATCTGCGACTTCATCGGAGTCAGCGGTGCCAGCGATGACGAGAAGATCGCCAATCTCATTGCCCTTCTTCGCAAGATGAACGATGAGCTTAACATCCCTCACTGCATCAAGAACTACGGCGCGGACTCCTATCCCACCGAGCAGGGCTTTGTCCCGGAGAAGGTCTTCCTTGAGAGACTTCCCGAGATCGCCAAAAACGCCATTGCCGATGCCTGCACCGGCTCCAATCCCCGTATCCCAAGCCAGGAGGAGATGGAGAAGCTGCTTAAGGCCTGCTACTATGACACAGAAGTGGATTTCTAAATTTATTTCTGCTTTCCGGAAGATTCAGGCACACGCGAGAGACAAACTCTCGCGTGTGCTTTTTCGTTATATAAAAAGCCTCCCTGCCGGAACAATTTATGTTCAGCAAGGAGGCTTCAAATCGGATTGATGACAATCGCATGCTCTTTGACAATCAAATACTCACAGAGCGTCCCCTATCAGATTTTTACATGGTTCACATCAGCTGCAGAGCCTTATAATGGCCTCTGCATAGACCTTGGCGGCAATCATAATGTTGTCAATATCAAAGAACTCATCGGCTCCATGCATGCGGGTATCCCGACCGGGGAGGACCGCGCCAAAGGCGACGCCGTTGTCCACATCGTGCACATAGGTCCCGCCTCCGATAGCCAGGCACTGCCCCTTCAGCCCGGTAACGTCTTCATAGGCGGACAGCAGGGTGCGGATGAAGTCACTGTCCGCGGAGACTGCATGAGGAGGAACCATCCCGTCAGATACAAAGGCGAAACCGGCCTCCTCCAGCTTCTTCTGAGCGATTTTCTCACAGTTCTCCTCATTGGAAGAGAGAGGCGTTCTGGCGTCGAACTTAAAATAGAGCCTCTTCTCATCACACCGAAAGAGATCCAGCGTTGCGGTCAGGGGACCGGACTCGGCGTCCTCATTGGCGATACCCAGGGCAGAACCGTCCGTCACGCCGTAGGGGAAGAGTTCCGGAATCTTCCGATAGAGCGCTGTACTCTGGCACTCTGCCAGAGGAAGACGATTGATCAGAAGAACTGCTGCCAGCCCGGCATTGCGTCCTGTCTGCGGTGTAGAGGCATGGGCGGATTCCCCGATAATCGTCAGCTCCCCGTCACCGGTCTGACGGATCTCAACCCCGCACTCTTCTTGAATCTGGGCAACAGCCGTCCTGACGACGGGCATATCGAGTTCCAGTCCCTCGAAGGCGACAACCGCCTTCTGCGGAACTGCATTGATGGCGATTCCGGCATCCAACCTGGTCACTCTGGGCTTCACCTGGGCAGAAGCCGCATCCAGTTCCCTGGTAAAGGCGGCCTTGAACTGCCCCAGCTCCACATTGATGATGGGAAAATCCGCGTCAGGGGAGAAGGTCATAGGAGCCGGTTTCTGACTGGCATAGTAATGTTCGATATCTTTCGTCCCGGTCTCTTCCTGAGAACCCACGATCAGGCGGACATTTTTAGTCAGAGGCGTCTTCGTCTCTCGGATTGCCCGCATCGCATAGGCGGCGCAGAGCATCGGTCCCTTGTCATCACTGGTGCCGCGGCCCCAGAGTTTACCATCCTTCTCGATAATCGTGAAGGGATCCGTCACCGTCCAGCCCTCACCGGCAGGGACAACATCGGAGTGAGCCAGCATGTCCAGATTGGCTGGCAGGCTGGGATCGAAGTCCGCGTAACCGATGTAGTTCTCCATATTATGGGTGGCAAAGCCATAGCCTGCAAAGAGCTCCAGCGCCTTGTTCAGGGCCTTGCAGGGTTCTTCTCCAAAAGGCATCCCCTCTTTCGGGGAAGACTCCACAGAGGGAATCCGGCACAGAGTTTTAATATCGTCCAGTAAGTCCTGCTGATGGGCATCCAGCCACTCGTTGATTTTCTGATTCATATTCATTCCTTTCTCAACTGTCACAGGAACATATCTGCCCTTGAGAGGCCGATACGTCCCCTTTTGATTCCTGCAATCCCAAACAGAGATCCCCTTACGCTTTCACCGGATCCGCTTTCCCTGTTCTGCTCTCCCGCAGACTCAGGTCTTACTCTTCGGAACCGATCCCAAAAGATAATCAATAAACTGCTGAGCCGTTCTGCCGGAGAATCCCCCATGACTGAGTTCCCATATATTGGCTCTGGAGCGAAGCTCCTCCTGGCTGATGGTCAGTTCCGGATAACGGGCCGCAAGGGTCTCTACAATATGGATGAATTCCTTCGGCGAAGGCTTGAAGTAGCCAATCTGCAGACCGAAGCGGGCTGACAGGGACAGCTTCTCCTGAACAGTATCATTCTTGTGGACATCGTCATCCTCGTGATCCGTCTTGTCCCTCCAGGTCTCGCGAACCAGGTGCTTGCGGTTGGAGGTGGCATAGATCAGGACATTCTCCGGCTTGGGCTCCAGGCCACCTTCAATAATCGCCTTCAGATACTTGTACTCCAGCTCACTCTCCTCGAAAGAGAGGTCGTCCATGTAGATGACGAAGCGGTAGTTGCGGTTCTTGATCTGATTGATGATCTTGGCCAGGTACTGAAACTGGTGCTTATAAATCTCGATGATGCGAAGCCCCTGACTGTAGTAGGCATTCAGAATTGCCTTGACTGAGGTGGACTTACCTGTACCGGCGTCGCCGTAGAGGAGAACATTGTTGGCCTTGCGGCCCGCGACAAACGCCTGCGTATTATCGACCAGTTCCTTCTTCTGCATTTCATAGCCGACAATATCCTCCAGATGAATATCCAGGGTATTGGTAATTGGAACCAGAAGCTCCGTCTCCGGATCCTCTGAGACACGGAAGGCTTTATTAAGGCCCAGCATACCTACACCATAACGGCCATAGAAGGAAGTGACTGCCTGATAGAGTTCCCGATCCGTAACAGCTGCGTCGAAAGCGGCAGACAGCTCCTGTACCTTGTCAGAGACATTCTTGTTGTAGATCTGCGCCTTCTTCTCGACAGCGTGAAAATTTGTCAGAATAGAGAAGACAGAAATTCCCAGCTTCCTCTCAAGGGGAGCGAAGTCGTAATCAAAGAGCTGTTTGAAAATATGCAGGTCATTTTCCACAAGGGTGTTGACTGAGCCATCCATAGCCCCCTCTTTCTCCGCGACAAGGGTGAATGGGGTCTCCGTCATGGCCAGCAGATAGGCCAGATAGTTCTGCCAGAGGTTCTGATTAAAGCCGTAAACCGTGGCCAGATCCAAGAGGCGATGCACCTGCTCTAAGATCTCCTGCGAAGCCTCCTCGTCAGAAAGCTTTCCCTGATCCAATCTGCGCATGGCATCCGCGATCCGGAAGAGAATGGAATCTCTGGAAATCGATCGGTAAATGATCAGTTTGCTCGTCAGTTGATACATGTTCACCTCCAAAGCTTCTAAAAATCGCCCCTATTATAGCACAAGTCCCCTCCAGCCCGGCTGAAAAGAGACTTGCTGACCTATATAGCGTATCGTGACGCCGAGCGCATTTTATCGAGCGCATTTTATGGAATAAAACATCCGGATTTGAAACAGACCTCGTGATTCCATGATTTAAATCTGCTGCTCCGGAAAAGGGGAACAAGATCCCCAAAAGTAAGCTTCAAAAGTCTGCTCCTCTCCTGCCTCTCTATATCCTTGATCCCCCGACCAGACTTTCCCTCTTAAAATGAACCAGTAACTGCATGGCCGCAAAGAGCATTAGAGTCTGCACCGGCAGCATCACCAGCTGTTTTAGAATCCTGCTGGTGACGACAGCGACAAAGCCCCTGCCGTAGAGCATAGAGAGAAAGATCCCGTTCAATAGAATATTGGCGATGATCATGCGGAGAAATTCACAGAAAAAGCAGCGGATCAGGCTTGGCTTATGCCCATAGAGGGTGAGTCCCGCAATCACACCGCCTACGGCCGCCGTCAGGGTAAAACCGGGAAAGTAAGGTCCTGTCGGCTTGATTAGATAGCCGCCCAGGTCAGAGAGGGCCCCTACCAGCCCCCCGACAAAGGGGCCAAAGAGAGCACCCGCCATGGCATTGGCCAGGAAGCTGAAGCGAATCTCGATCAGCTGGGTAATGGGAATCTTAAAGAAACCCAGGACAATGGAAATGGCCACCAGCATGGCGGCCGTGGTCAGAACACGGATATCCTTCAATTTAGACATAAAAAAACCTCCTTCGCAGTATTTCCTGAACCGCACCGGAGGCAGATCATCTTCTTCACTTCGGAGCAGCAGCGGGATGCGAAACCATGACCGCGAGGATCCCCTCTTCGTCCCACTGACAACTCCCTGTTCAGGAGGCACTTAACGCCGTGGTTTCTACTCTGCAACTAACAATTTGACAGAGACATCATAACAGGCAGACGAGTCTCTGACAAGAGCTCAGACCATACATCTCCCTCACCAGGCTCCGCGCCGCCCGCCAGGCACACCAATCCACTTAGCATCCATCGCCAGTCAAATCACCCATCCGCCGGAGAAAGCACCGCCAATCGCGGCCTGCTGGCAGCCACAAACAGACCGCATCCGCTGGCGTCTCCCGTCATCCAAAGACAGCCGGCATACCGGATCAGATTCTTTCAATCAGAGGCTCTCATCCATTGAGGCCATGGGATGATCCCCTCTTTCACCTGCCTGTGATCCGCAATCATCTTCTCCATCCAGACCATGTCATACCAGCGGCCGAACTTATGGCCACACTTGTGAAAACGCCCCACCATCCGATAGCCCAGGTGTTTGTGGAAGTCCACGCTGTTTAGAGTCAGATAGGGATCTTCCCCGACCGGATAGGCGATGCAGGCGTTGGCATTGGTTACCCCCATGGCGGCCAGATCTCTCTCCAGCCTCTCATAGAGGGCCCTGCCCAGTCCCTGACCACATGCCGCCTGATCCAGGTAGATCGACATTTCTACAGAGTGATCATAGGCCTCCCGATGAATGAAGGCAGAGGCATAGGCATAGCCCAGGATCTCCCCGGAGTTCTCCGCAACATAATATGGATAGCGGTCCATAATCGCACGGATTCGATCACAAAAATCAGCAGGAGTCGGCAGCACCAGCTCAAAACTGATCGCTGTCTTCTCCACATAGGGACGGTAAATCTCAAGCAGACGCGGCGTATCCGCAGGGGTCGCCGGGCGAAGTTCAATCGAATGATTCAGATTCACAGACACGCATCCACCTCCCGCATTGCGTCCGTCACGGCAGTCGCTCTCTCAGACAAATGCCCGCTTCATGCTTTCATAGTGCAGGAACCTCCCCTGTGAGGCGAAGCCCCGGATCTGTTCATAAGTGGCCAGAAGGAAACCATCGGTCTCCTCTTCCTGCAGATGAACCTCAGACGCGTCAAAATCCAGAACAAACTTGTAGACGTCTACAAAGTAGTTGTTGGCCTCATGAGGATCCTCCCTGTGATAATCAAAGAGAAAGCCCCCCTCGGCCCCCCGCACATCAATGCCGGTCTCTTCCAGGAGTTCTCTTTGCACTGCTTCAAGACTGGTCTCGCCCGCCATCACACCGCCGCCTGGGATCTCCCAGTCGCCGGGCGCCCAGGCCTTATCCCTGGCTCGCTTGGTGATCAGATAGCGGCCTGCCCTGTTCTGAAGAATTCCGAGCACTGTCAGATGATAGTCGCCCTCAGCCATGGTCCAGTCATTTCTCTTCATGACCCGTCCGGTCAGCTTCTTGTCTCTGTCGTAGACGTCCCAGTATTCCTCTTTATCTGCCATAAATACTCCTTTTCCTGTCATACCGCGCCTTACTCCTACAGGGTCCACATAACCACAAACCACAGAACCAGCATTCCAAGAGCAATGGCATACATGGCGACCATGTCCCAGTATTCTCTTCTTGTTCGCGTCTTCTTATCCCGATTGCCGCCGAAGCGACCGATCAGAGCAAAGAGAATCGCTGAAAGAAGCGTCGCAATTTTCATATCGCTTTTCCTTTCCTGTTTGCGCCCAAAACATTCGCGCCGCAGCATCGCCTCCGAATTTCCATATCACTACTGTACGATCCTGCACAGGCGTCTTGCTTCCTCATTCTGCCGACTTCCCATTCCCTGCACAGCAAATACTCACACCGCAAGCATTCCCTAATGCCTCATGGTCCGCATCCAATCCCCGTGCAGGTAACGCAGGCCGAACATGGTCACCCGCACTCCCCAGTCGATCAACATGGCAATCCATACACCGATGATTCCCATCCCAAGCCCCACACCCAGAAGATAGGAGAAAATGATTCGGAAGGTGAACATAGACGCGATCGACACCACCATCGTATAACGGACGTCATTGGCCGCCCGAAGGAAATTGGGGAAGGTAAAGGACATGGGCCAGAGAGCCATGGCAAAGCCCGTATGAATCACGACCAGAATCCAGGCCAGGTGTCTGGTTTCTTCCGTCAGCCCATAGAGGGATAGAAGGAAGGGCAGGGTCATCAGAAGAAGGACGTCCCAAAGGCCATTTGCCAGATAGGTAATCTTCATCAGCTTCTTCAGATAGTATCTGACCTGTCCCACATCTCCTGCCCCCACACACTGTCCGATGACCGTGATCATAGCTACATTCATAGCCTTGGCCAGCATGATAGAGACTGCATCCAGGTTGTTGGCGACCCCGTTGGCCGCAATCTGACTGGTTCCAAAGACCGCGACAATGGCAATCACAAGAACACGGCCCAGCTCGAAGACGCCGTTCTCCACCCCATTGGGAATCCCGATATAGAGGATGCGGCGGATGGTCTTCATATGAACCCTGAGCCTCTCTCTGACAAAATGCACCTGGCGCTTCTGGTCTCTGAGCAGCATGCCCAGCATCAGGCAGGCCACGGCTCTTGAGAGCAATGACGGAACGGCCACACCGGCCACCCCCATATGAAGAATGAAGACCCCGATGGCATTGCCCCCGATGTTGATGATATTCATGACAAGAGAACTCACCAGAGTCACCCGGGAGTTCCCCATGGAGCGAAAGAGGGCCGCATTGCCCTCATACATGGCCAAAAAGGGATAGGAGAAGGCGGAAATCAGAAAATAGCTGCTGGCATTGACCATGACGTCCGCATCGATCCTCCCGAAGAGCAGGCGCAGGATGGGCCCGTGCAAAAACAGAGCGAAAGTCATGATAAAAAGGCCTGCGGTCAGAACCGTAATCAGGAGCTGATTGGCCGCCCGACAGGCCTGATCCTCTCGTCTGGCCCCCAGGTATTGAGATACGACAACCGCGCCTCCCGTGGCCAGAGCCGTCATGACAGAGATGATAAGCTGATTGACCATGTCAACCAGAGAGACTCCTGAGACCGCCGCCTCTCCCAGAGAGGAGACCATCATGGTGTCGGCCATTCCCACGGTAATGGTCAGAGCTGTCTCTAAGACCAGGGGCCAGATCAGGCGGAAGAGATATTGATTTGTGAAGAGCTTATTTGACCCGACAGGGCCAATTGGATTCGACACGATCTTCTCCTCTCCTTCGTTGACTGTAAGTCCCTGATTTCTCCTGACCTCAGATTCGCTCCACTCCTTCCCCGGATTCCAGGAATCTCCAAAATTGATTCCTGTTCAGAGATACTTCCACTTCAAAAGCCTCCTCCCGTAAATTGGCCGCCAGCTGTTTCCGGAAACGATTCCTCTTCAGGAAACCCTCCCCTCTCCTCCGGAGGGCTCCCTTCCATCTCTGAAGGTCAGCATCATCTCATTGGTCAGGGACAAATGATCCGGCTGTCCCTCGATCTGCCCTCTTTCAAACCAGGCCGCTTCACTCAGTTCCTCCTCATCCATCCGGATGGCGTCATCTCCGTCCAGATCGCAGTAGAAACCGGCCAGAAGGTCATCTGCAATGCCCCAGGGCTGGGATTTATAGTAGCGGATATTCTTAACCGTAAGTCCGGTCTCCTCCATAACCTCCCGTCGAACCGTATCCTCGAAGGTCTCACCGATCTCCACAAAACCGGCTACCAGCGCATAATAGCCAATCCCCCGATTCCGATACTTTGTCATCAGGATCCTGTCCCCATTTGTGACAGCCACGATAACCGCGGGCATAATCTTTGGGTAAACAGGATTGCCGCAGTTAGGGCAGATCATCACCCTCTCTCTGCTTCCCATCTCCATACGGCTTCCGCAATGACCGCAGAAACGGTTATGATCATACCAGCGTGCCAGCTGATAAGCTGTCACAGCGGCGAAATACTGGTATTTCTCTCCTCTGCCCTCCGCCCGGATCCGGTGAAGCCGCTCGTAATGATATCCATCCAAATGAAGAAAGTCATCCTGTGTCCCCTTCCCGCCGTCTGTCATTATATCCTGATCGATCTGTGTCTCCGGGAGAATCCGATCATCTTCATGCAGGCACCGTCTGGGACAGGCCAGGTAGTGATCCCGGCCATCCAGGCTGAAAAGGCGAATAAAGTCCGTCCCCGGGCCAAAATCTCTGCGCCGGGGCAGAAGAATCCGGCGAGAAGGCCCTTTTCCATCGGCAGTCTCCTGCGCGAGAAGCAGCTTGTCTTCCTTAAAACAATAGATGGGACTGTCGGGGGCGGGACTGGTTCCCGGTATAAAAGTATTGTCAAATCGATGGGGAGCGATGTCCTGAATCATAATTGTTCAACCTCAGATCTATTCATTTCCTCACATCATCCCAAAGAGCACAATTATCGTGTATTATACCACAAGAAAGGAGACCTCCTATGCAGACCAATCTCATCTTCGATATGGACGGCACCCTCTGGGACTCTGCCGCCAACGTCGCCAGATCCTGGACCCATATCATCGCCAGACACCCCAATCCCGATCGGACCATGACCTCGACAGAGGATATCAAATCTGTCATGGGCCACACCATGGAGGAGATTAACGACCTTCTCTTTCCAAAAACAGACGCATCCCTGCGCAGACAGATCATGACAGAGTGCGCCGCCTATGAAAACGCCTATTTGGCCAGACATGGCGGCAGGCTCTACCCGCATCTGGAGGAAACCCTTCAGGAATTACGCCTGGACGGTCACCGGCTCTTTATTGTCAGCAACTGTCAGTCCGGCTATATTGAAGCCTTTCTTACCTATTACGGCTTCGGCAAATACTTTGAGGATTTTGACTGCTTTGGCAATACCGGTTACGACAAAGATATAACGATGCGCCTTCTGGCGGACCGCAACGGCCTGGGCAATGACTTCTACTACATCGGCGACATCCAGGAGGACTACAATTCTACCGTCAGGGCGGGAGGCCGGTTCATCCATGCGGCCTACGGCTTCGGAAAGGTGGACGCTGATGTTCCGCGCATCCAGGCGATCTGCCAATTACCGGCGCTCCTGCGGCAGATCTAGTCCGCAGATTTCTCAGCCCACCAATTCTCCCCCGCAGATGGTCATCTTGACTCTGCCGGTCACCTTCCAGCCGATGAAGGGCGAATTCCTGGCCTTGGAGCGAAAATTATCCGTAATCTCCCACGTTTCATCCGGATCCAGGACAACCAGATCTGCCGGCTTTCCGACTGCAATCTGTCCTGCCTCCAGACCGTAAAGTCTGGCCGGATTGACAGTCATAGCTCTGAGAACGGTCATCAGGGGCACGCCACCCTCCCGCACCGCATAGGTATTGACAAGGGCGAACGCTGTCTCCAGGCCAATCATGCCGCTGGGAGCCTGGGCAATGGGAAGCTCCTTCTCTTCCCTGGCATGAGGCGCATGATCAGTCGCAATCATATCGATGGTCCCGTCACGCAGTCCCTCAATCAGCCCCCGTCGATCTTCCTCGGTTCGCAGGGGGGGATTTACTCTCGCCAATGCCCCTCTGTCTCTGACCAGTTCTTCCGTAGCAGCCAGATGCTGAGGCGTCACTTCTCCATAGACACAGATTCCCTCTCTCTTGGCCTGGCGCAGGATATCGACGGTCACCTTCGAAGAAATATGCTGGATGTCCAGTTTGGCTCCAACCTTGCGGTTTAACATGACGTCCCTCGCCACAAGGACATACTCCGCCTCATCAGAGGCGCCTTCCAATCCAAGTTCCCTTGCGACCGGCCCGGCATTTACTCCCTGACTCCCGATCAGAGCAGGATTCTCCTCATGCAGAGAGATGGGAACATCAAACATCTTCGCCTGGATCAACGCCTCCCTGAGCAGCTTCTCGTCCGCAATCGGGATCCCGTCATCGGTGAAGCCGACCGCGCCGGCCCCATAAAGGGCAGCGAAATCGACCAATTCCTGCCCCCGCATCCCCTTGGTCACGTTGGCCGTCTGCAGGACGTGGATGGGCAGTTTCTCCTCCCTCTCAATCAGTTCCTCCAATACCGCGACCGAATCAACCGAGGGGCTGGTATTGGCCATACAGATCACAGTCGTGTACCCGCCGGCTGCGGCAGCCGCCGCGCCGGTCACAATATCCTCCTTATAAGTCAGACCGGGATCCCTGAAATGCACATGCACGTCGACGAAGCCCGGCGCCACAAGCTTACCCTCCAAATCAATGATTTCATCAAAATCCATATCCTCATAAAAGAGGCTTCCGACCGGAGCAATCTCAGCAATCCTGCCCTGATCATCAATGACAAGATCCCGCTCATCGTCCAATCCGCTGGCCGGATCCATCAAATGTCCATATCGAAGTAACTTCATCCTCTGCTCCTCTCAGACTCACTCCAGGATTTTCCGCTTCATTCCTGCAGCACCCCAGCGTCTCAAACAGCAATCCAAAACAGTAGAATGCACACCAGGAAAAGCATATTCCCTGATGAACTGACTCTATTTTACTACGGCTCGCTATGGCTGGGGGAAGAGAAAACCGAAAAACGCGCACCCCTGTTTGATGGATGGCCGTTCTCTCGATCAATTGCCTGCGCACTGTTTCACATCGCTTTATTTCTGCTATAATAAAACTGCTGTTTTGCGAAAGGAGATCGTCCCATGGCACAGGATAAGCAAAAAGCAATCGAGCACGCCGGCAGAATCAACGCAAATATCCTTCGCATGATGTCTGAGGTCAATGAACTCGGAATTGAGATTGCCTATAACGGGGCCCTGGACGGTGCTCCCGACTGGATTGACCACTGCCTGGATGCCCTGGAAACCGCCAGCGATATCTTAGAGCAGAATCTGGATCTGGACAATTCTGTTGCCTTTGGTGATCTGGATGAAGAAGGGAAGGAAAGCAAATGAAAAAGAAACTACTGACATTACTCCTATCGACCGCTGTCGCTGTCACCGCCCTGACCGGCTGTGGCGCCAAAAAGGCGGATCAGGCCGCGGACCAAAAGGCAAACAGCCAGAATCAGCAGACCGATCAGAAGGACAAACAGGATGCTTCCAAAGATGCCAAACAGTCCTCCGGCGCCATCAAGACCATCGGCAGCGGTTCCACCCGCGTCGGTTCTCTGCTTGGCCCCACCTCCATGGGTCTGGTTGACATGTTCCATAACACGGAGAACAATCACTCCAAGGGATCCTATACCTTCACCCTGGCCTCACAGCCGACCGATATTGTCTCCAAGGTAGCCTCCGGCGATCTGGATATCGCTCTGGTTCCCGCCAATCTGGCTGCCACCCTCTACAACAAGACCAAGGGCGGCGTCAATGTCATTGACATCAACACCGGCAATGTCCTCTACTGTGTGACCGGCGACAAGTCCGTCAAGTCCATCAAAGATCTGGCCGGCAAGACCGTCTACACCACCGGCCAGGGTGCTTCTCCTGAGTATGTTCTCAAGTATCTCCTGGAGAAAAATGACGTCAGGGATGCCAAACTGGAATTCAAGTCCGAGGCCACCGAGGTTGCAGCCGTCCTGGCTCAGGATTCCAATGCCATCGCTGTTCTCCCCCAGCCTTTCGTCACGGTTGCCGAGACCAAGAACAAGTCCCTTTCAACGGCATTTTCTCTGGGCACCTCCTGGAGCCAGGTCTCTGACTCCTCCCTTGTGACCGGTGTTACCATTGTTCGAAAGGACTTCCTCAAAGATCACGCCGACGCTGTCAAGACCTTCATGGAGGAGCACTCTGCTGCTGTTGAGTCCGTCAACAATGATCCTGACTCCGCCAAGCTGGTCAGCGATTACGGAATCATTGAGAATCCCACCATTGCCGCCAATGCCATCCCTCACTGCAGCATTGAATCCGTCGTCGGCCAGGAGATGAAGACCTCTCTCTCCGGCTACCTCAAGGTTCTGCACGACGCCAATCCCCAGTCTGTCGGCGGCAGCCTGCCCGCGGATGACTTCTACTATCTGGCTTACTGACGGCCTGCAGGCGCAGGTTTACATTCCTATGTTCTGTTTCCCTGGCTTCCCGCTCTTCATTCCGTCATCTACAGGGACGTGAGGATCAGGGATCCCAGCATACAGATCACAGCAATTACAATAAACGCTCTTGCGGAAGTTGTCATAAGGCCCTCCTCTCTGTAACTAGCTATGTTATAGCGGGGAGGGCTTAAATCTACCTTAAATCGCGTCCGGTTTTTATGGCGACAAAGAGTTTTCCTTGTATTATCATAAAGCATTTGAAAAATCGGGAATTCTCATCATAAAATAGACCTATGAAGAAACATTCTATCCTGCGCAAGGCAATCTATATCTTCATCTGGCTTCTCCTCTGGCAGGCGGCAAGCCTGATGATTCACAATGAGATCCTTCTGGTCGGTCCTCTTTCTGCCGGAAGGGAACTGGTTCGCCTGTCTGCAAACCCCATATTCACCAAAAGCGTCTTCTTCTCTCTCCTGCGAATTGCAGGGGGAATCTTTCTTGGCAGTCTGCTGGGCCTGTCGGCTTCCTTCGCTTCCTGGCGAAGTCACCTGGTTCGAGACTTCCTTGCCCCTTTTGTCACTATGATCAAGGCTGTGCCTGTAGCTGCCTTCGTCATTCTCCTTCTGATCTGGTTCGGAAGCGATAACATCGCCCTGGTCATCAGTCTCTTAGTGACCTTCCCTATTCTCTACATCAACAGCCTGCAGGCCCTGGATGCTCTGGATCCGCAGATGCAGGAAATGGCTGCGGCTTTTCATCTTCCCCGCTTCAGCCGACTGCGCTACATCCTTCTGCCCGAAAGTCTCCCCGCTCTGCTTTCCGCCTTTTCCTTAGCCATCGGCATGGGGATCAAGTCCGGCGTTGCCGCCGAAGTCATTGGCCAAACATCCCTCTCCCTGGGCAATGCCCTCTATCGGTCCAAGATCTACCTGGAGACCGGTCAGCTTCTGGCCTGGACCGCCGTCATCATTCTCCTCTCCTGGCTCCTGGAGAAGGGCTGGATTGCCTTGCTCCGGGCAATCATCCTGCCGAAGAAAAGGAAAATGAATGCAAGTCCGTCTTCCTCATTCGCTCCCCTCTCCCGCAAGATCCCGTCTGGCACAATTGACCTCTATCCTCTCTGTCTGGATCATATTCGCATCGGCTATGAAGATCTGACTATCCTGGAAGATTTTTCCTATTCCTTTCTCCCCGGCAGGACCTATGTTCTGACCGGTCCTTCCGGTTCCGGCAAGACCAGCCTCCTTATGGCCATACTAAAAAAAGCCGGACACACCGGCATTGTCTTTCAGGAGAATCGTCTTGTCTTAGACTTCTCCGCAGAAGATAATCTCCGCCTGCTTGATCCCGCACATATCAGCCGAACGGCCGCCGCCCGTTTCCTGGCTCCCCTCTTCGACTGTGAAGATTTCCACCCGGAGATTCCCGTCTGTGATTTCTCCGGCGGCATGCAAAGACGGGTGGCGATTGCCCGAGCCTGCATCTCGGCCGCCCCTGTCCTCCTCTTCGACGAGCCCCTGACCGGGCTGGATCAGAAGAATGCGCAAAAAGCCCTGGACTATATTTCGAATATGCGCTCCGGCAGAGCAGTCATTTTCACCGCCCACAGAGCAGATCTGCTGCGGGAATATTTCCCTGATCTGGTGGAGATTGCCCTGCCCGCACATGAAGCTATTCCGTAATGGTTAAACAGATCTCCTGTATCTGACGATCCTCTCTTCCTGAGCGAAGGTTCCTCCGCGCGTCTGACAGAGGATCCTCCGAACATCTGTGATTCTCTGACAGACAGACTGCATCGGCTGACAGAATCCATCCGACGAACTGCATCAGAAAACATCGAGGAAAATCAGCAGTCCGATCACGACCAGTACCAGGCCGCCGAAAACAGCTGCCTTATCCGCCAGTTTCATTCCAAATCTCCTGCCGATCAAAACTCCAGCCGCGCAGATCAGGAAGGTCACCAGAGCAATGATCAGGGATGCCGCGAGGGACTTGACCAAGCTGAAGGAGGCGAAGGCGAAACCGGTCGAGAGAGCATCTATGGATGTGGCAATTCCCTGCATGGCCAGACCGATCCCTGACAGTTCCTCCGCTTCCTGATCCTCCTGCCTATGAATTCCCTCCCAGATCATCTTGATGCCGATATAGCCCAGAAGAAAGAGGGTAATCCAGGGAATCGCCTTCTCAAAAGCCTCGAAATACTGAACAAGCATGTACACTGCAAGCCAGCCCAGCATGGGCATAAGAAACTGAAAGAAAGCAAATGTCCCAGCAATCTTTCCCATACTGCCCCGGCTCATGTGCGGACAGGCCAGACCATTGGCCATGGAGACCGAAAAGGCATCCATAGCCAGGCCTACACCCAGAGCCGCGCTCTGAACGACAAACAGAAATCCCATATTTTCTCCCATAAATCCCTGTCCAAAGCAATGTGGCTCTGACCAGGACCTGTCAGTCATAAGTCAGACGATCCATTGATGATAATAATCCGCAACCGATCGCTTCTTTATGATTCGTTCGCTGCCAAATGAACTTTAGAATCGTATCACTCTCACAGAGCCACGGTCAACCTGCCCTTGGATTGCCCATAAGATTTCAATATGCCGCAAATGGTTCCTTCGCAGGATATTCTGTTATTTTTTTATCAGATGCATATGCAAAGATACATGTATATCTCATTTCACCGAGATTCCTATGCTATAATGCTGTTAGGTTTAGATTTTATGGGAGGAGACCTATGGTTAAGAACGATCAGAATATCAACTCGCTCAAGCACCATATCATGGAGGAGATCGCCAGACTGGCCTGGGCTGATCAATTAACTCCGGAGAACGAGGAGAAGGTGACCTATGAGATCAGCCCCGGTCCCAAGGCCAAATACCGCTGCTGCGTCTACAAGGAGAGAGAGATTGTCCGGGAACGCATCCGCCTGGCAAAGGGCCTCTGCCCCTCTCCCAACCGCGAGAGCAACAATATCATTCAGGTCATTGACCCGGCCTGTGACGACTGCGCCATGCAGACCTATACCGTCACGGACAACTGCCGCTTCTGCCTGGGCAAGGCCTGTATCAATTCCTGTAAGTTCGGAGCGATCAGCGAGGGAGACCTGCGCATGCACATCGACCCGGCCAAGTGCAAGGAGTGCGGGCAGTGCGCTAAGAACTGCCCTTATGAGGCCATTGTTCACCTGACCCGTCCCTGCAAGAGGGCCTGTCCGGTCGGAGCCATCACCTTCGACGAGTATGGATTCTGCAAGATCGATGAGGAGAAATGCGTTTCCTGCGGCCACTGCATCCACTCCTGTCCCTTCGGCGCCATCGGTTCCAAGACCTATCTGGTCCAGATCATCAAGGCCATTAAGGCAGGCAAGGAAGTAATCGCCATGTGCGCCCCCGCCACCGAGGGGCAGTTCGGCGAGGAAATTACCATGGCTTCTCTCCGCAATGCTCTGAAGGAAATCGGCTTCTCCGACATGGTTGAGGTCGGTCTCGGGGGGGATATGACAGCTGCCTATGAGGCTCTTGAATGGTCTGAGGCCCGCAAGGAGGGCCGCAAGATGACTACCTCCTGCTGCCCGGCATTTATCCGCATGCTGCAAAAGCACTTTCCTGACCAGTACAGGGAAAATATGTCCTCGACGGTCTCCCCCATGACGGCTGTCAGCCGCTATCTCAAGGCCACCCACCCCGGCTGCGTGACCGTCTTCATCGGCCCCTGCATCGCCAAGAAAGCGGAGTCACAGGATACCTCCGTTCCCGATACCGCCGACTGGGTCATTTCCTATGGAGAATTCCGCGCCCTGCTCCGCTCCAAGGGGGTAGAACCCAAGCCGGTTGACGATTCCTATCAGGAGGCCTCGATCTGGGGCAAGCGCTTCGCCAGCTCCGGCGGCGTTGCCAACGCCGTCATCGAGTGCATGAAGGAACGGGGCGAGGACACCGACGACATCAAGCTTATGCGCTGCGCCGGCGGTGACGAGTGCCGCAAGGCTCTGACCCTGCTCAAGGTGGGCAAACTGGACGCCGATTTTGTCGAGGGGATGGTCTGCCCCGGCGGCTGTGTGGGCGGCCCCTCCAAGCACAAGACGGAGATGGAGATCAACAAGGCCCGGGCCTCCCTTTTGCACAAGGCAGATGACCGCAAGGTTCTGGAAAATCTGAAACACTATCCCATGGACAAGTTCTCCATGCACCGGGACGGACATATGTAAGCAAGAGAATTTATGCTGCGCAGGCATTCCATTGTCAATCGAGTAGGAGAAAGTCTCCAGTGGAGACTTTCGTCCTCTCACACCACCGTGC
>ERZ772945.82-NODE-82-length-70588-cov-7.470461_pt1 | contig 70588 bp, 67 predicted proteins | sample MGYA00511681_ERZ772945 | MGnify/ENA primary metagenome ERZ772945 (study PRJEB29015, sample SAMEA2737943) | human oral metagenome | biome: human oral; feature: human-associated habitat; material: dental | place: China | collected 2143 ...
CGTTGCCGTTCATCTTACCGATAACGCGCGCCTGAAATCTCCCCTCCGGGCTCATGAACGTCAATGCAATATTTTCCTCTGCGCATTTCCGCATGAGCGCAGGGCTCGCTCCCGTGTAGCCAAAGGTTGTAATCTGCTCAAAGTTATGAAGCGGAAAACGAGCCAGTTCCTTCTCCTCCCGAACGACCACAACATTGCCGCCGTCCAACGCCAAATACGCCTCATCCTGATTGACAAAAAGTGTGTTCAAAAGAGGCTTCATCCCTCTGCCAGCCTCCTCTCAAGATAATGTTTGGCAGATTCGAGCCGATTCAATTTCGGCACACAGATATTGTTGAGAGAGCAGTTCTTGCAGCCTTTTCGGCGCTTCACGCGCGGGGTATGTCCACTCCGGATATACTGCCGCATTTCCTGCACCAGAACCGGGATCCGCGCTTTCAGTTCGTCCGAAAATGTGACCTTAACCCGACGGCGAATCTCCCCATAATACAAATATCCGAAGGGAATATCTGTCACGAGCATATCTTCAAGACAGAGTGCCTGCAGGGTCAGTTGGAGTACATCCTCCGCCCCCTCCTTGGGCCTTCCTCGCTTATACTCTATTGGGACGACGCGATAACTGCCCTGATAGGATGGAATACATACTCCCGTAGGATCCGCGTGGAATTCGACAACATCGCAGGCCCCGGAAATCCCAATCCGAGGGGATGCTACGCGCATTCCACGCACAATGATCTTATTGCCGCGCTTTTCCTTGATGTTCTCATCGTGCGCCCTTTCGTGCAGGGCATTCCCCTCAACAGTCAGAACATTTTCCTGCCAATGCTGCTCGAGATGAATCAGCCCCCATTGACGAGGGCAGAAGGCATAATGCTGAATCTCCGAGAGCATGAGATACTCTTCCTCAGCATAACCCATATCAATCGACCCGACTTCCCTCGACGTATTTTTCAATGCGAACGCCACCGATTTCATAGAGCGGCGCATCGTCAAATACATAGTCATCCAACTGTTTCGGCGTATCCACGCCATCCTTTTTCTGCGCCGACACGGAGCGATGCACCTTCGCACTCGATACCGCCCCTATCTTATTCGCATGCTCGATCCAGTAGAAGCGACTCATCTCCATACTGCCCTCAGGGCGCGCGGAGGAGGCATCATTCTCAAAGATGGTGAGCAGCGCCTCTTTGACCTTTGCTGCATCCTCGTCACTGAATCCCGTCTTTTCGGCAAGTTGGACATTGATGCTGCCCTGAAATTTGTATACGCCGAAGTCCACGCGATACTTCATGCCCATCGTGTCCGAGCCTTTCTTATCGCCCGGCTCATTGTTGACACTCTTCGTGATCTGAACGCCCGTGATGGTGACAGGATCGAGGCTGACGGCATCATGAATCGTGACGGGGCCGCGCACACCGACGGATACGCCATCAGTATCTGTTGATTCAGATTCCTCTTCTTTGTTTTTTCTCTTATCCTGCTTTTTTAACGCAAAAACCTGACCAAAAGTTCGAACATCTATCCATGCTCTGCATACTTCTCTTTCAAATTCCAGCCGCATTTCTCTTTTGTTTTCCACACCTTGACCTTTTCCTTTGCCCTTATTCATCTGCGCCAATATCAATCCAACTTTTGGATGTTTTTCTACACGAGAACGAATACTATCACAGCCATCGTCAGAACGTTCATCTGCCTGGATAAGAATTCTCTCTCCTGCATCCTGCAGGCGATTCCGTATTTTACGCTTAATGCATACATCGGACATTTCCCCATAGCCATCGTAGTCTGTACGAGGCTGATTCCCATTCAACGGATCTCCATTCGGATTCGAGTGATCCACAATGATAAATCCAATAAAATCAATTTTCTTTTCCAAAGCAGCCATCATTTATTCTCCTCTCTCATTGCATCCTTCTTATTCTCTTCTCGCTCTTTTCTCAACGCATGACGTTGGCAGGATAATCCCAAAAGGAATTCAACCTCTAACGGTGCATTCGAGCAAAAGTCCCCATCATCAAACATAGAGATAATTTCATCGATAAGCGCTATTTCTTTTCCTCCATACTTTTCCCGTTTTGCCTGATAAGGAAGAAGCTTTTTTTGTATGGTTTCCCATGTCGAAACCGGCCGCGAGGAAAAGATATTCATATAACGCATTGCGTTGGTGATACGACTCCCCTTTTCCTCTGCAGTGAATGTTTCACGCTCCATCTGATCGGCAACAGCCAACAGCCTGCCAAACAGATATGATCGATTCGTCTTTCTCTCATTCAATGCCACAGTATATACCTCCTTTTTTCGATTCAACCGATTGCAAATAATAGAACAGGCAGGTTCTAAAATCAGATGCTCCCATTTTTCCAACGGATCACATATTGCCCTTTTTACCACTCGGCTAAACGCCATTCGCTCCATATCTGCAGGCAATGGAACGCCTTGGACAATAGAGAAGAATATTCTATGAAGTTCCATCTTCATCTGCTTATCACTGATGTTATCACCACGATATGCATAAACCAGCTTTCGTGGACTAGGAACTCCAAAGTAAGGTGGATACCAACCTGGATTTTTCTTGTCCCTTGTATCTTGATTTCGCTGATACCACTGACCAGCTGTATGCCATTTTTCGATTCGTTCGATAAAGTCCTCGCCCGCCATCTCGCCGTAATAGCAGATAGAAAGCCGCCCCTTATCAGTCACTGCGTCTAGGATTATGACATTAACCTGACTCGTCTTTGCACGCCGAAAATCATGCCGATAGCCATCCAACGCTTTATGCAGATTCTGAGCCCACATTTTCAGAGTATCCGGCTGCGCCGCCTCCATAGGTCTGCGCTTGTGTATCAATCCCTCCGTATCATCAAAGACGGAAGGAATCGACACGGAGTTTCTACCCCATGCAAGGAACACACGCCCATCAACGTTTTTTCCTTGATTCTCAACAAGCCATCGCAATGCATTCATAGACTTTTGAACGGTTTCTTCTCCAATTGAAAGACATTCCTTTCCTAAAACAAACCGTCCACGAAAAGTAAAATTGTCTTCATCATTGGAAGAAATAAGTCTTGTCCCATCTCCATGCGTTCGAATTCCTCTGGTATCAGGTTTCTCAATAGTTACCATCATCTTGCCTGATCCATAACAAAGAGACTTGGATGCATTCTCATAGAATAAACTACTATATATTTTTTTATAGGAGTCTTGTACCTCTTTGTCTCGCCAAGGATCAATACGCCCCTCTATCCTAAAACGAACGACCGATGATAACTTTGATGTTATTTTTCCTTTTGTCGCAATCTTCCTTTCAAGCAAATCATGAATTAGGTCATGCTGACTGATATATGCATAAACTGCTCGCACAATCAATGGAGAATCTTCTTGCTGCACCCACTTTGTGAGAAGCTTTTTATATGCCCTATAAGACTCCATATCTTTCTTTTTTGGGTTTTCAATAAATTTATGGTAATCTTTAGATACATATGCTATTTTATCAAATAACGGATGCGGCACTGCTTTTGATGTTCTTGGGTATGGCGTACAAGGCATAGGGGTCGCCCGTTCTTCCTTAGGAAGTTCAAATGCATCAATAAATTCTCCGTTTTCTCTCAATACTACTTCGAGCCATGCATCATGTATGCTATACCCTATCGGAGATAAAGCAACCTTCATACCCTCAACATCATCCCTGCCGGCAAAGCGCTCGTTCTCATCATAGGTCTGCACCAGCTGTTCCATCCAGCTCATAATCTCCCCCCTTCCAATTCCTCCCATTCATCTGCAGCAAAGGTAACGCTGTTCTTATCGAAGAGCTTGCTCTTCACCTTGCGAATGTCGCGCACAAGACGGCATTCCTCCGGGCGCGGGAAACGAATCACACCGTCTTCCATTACCGGCTGCCAAAGGCGCACCTGTAGCATATTTCCACCCGTTTCATCAACGTAGTTGAATCCGTGGAACATCGTGCCGAGCGGCATCTCACCTGCTTTATCGTAGTATCCGACGCCCTCTCCGTAGTTCACAGGCTCGACATAGCCCTGACACTCGCGCGTGCCGAGGAAGATGTCGCGCCGTCCGCCGCGCTCCACCATCCTCTTTGCGATATTGTGATGCTTATGCTCATCCCTGTCCGCTGCCAGCTCCTTTCGATGCAGATTGAACTCGAAATGCGCACGCACCTGATAGCACACATCACTCAGATATGTATAGATGGAGAGTTCGTTGCGACCACCGCTATACTTCATCGGCTTCACACCACGCGACTGCGTTGTGATTCGATTCATGACACGCACCTCGTCGATCACCCAGTAGAACGTAGGTTTCCAATACAAACTTTCGGTAATCCCCTTCAGTGCCTGATAGGTCGGTATCGAGTAAGAGGATCGCTCGCCACCAATCTTCGTAATCGGATCGGTAAAGAGTGCCATCCTCCCATAGACCTGAAACTCAATCGTATTTCTCATATGTTCACCTCCTTAAATCATGCAGTAAGCATTCCCCTGCTCTTCTGTCTGCACACCGAATGCCTCATTGTAGTATTCCTCGCGCAGTGCCATCACCCCGCTCTCCGTCCGCCAGACTGCACCAAGTCCTGCGAGTTCTTTTATCTCATACGAAAAGAGGTTAACCATATATTGCTGCGCTGATTTCATCTGCTTTCCGATTGATTTCCTGTCGAAAATCCTGTCATCAAACGCGACAATCATATCCTTCCCGCCCGCATAGGGAACAAGTACGGCTTCGGTATGTGAATCAATGACGATAAAGGCACGCCCCGCATCCCGAAATGCCTGCCTAAAATAAGAAGAGATCCTATCCCCGCGTCCCATACGAGCCTGCACGCCTGCGCTATTAGCGCTTAATAAGTCAAATATTGTATTTTGAGTATTTAGAGGATAGCGCATTTCTTTCCCAGTACGCCCAGCATAAAACCTGCGAAAGTACTCCTGCATGACTGAGGGACTTAAAATTGTATTTGCCGCTCGATCATAAAGCATAACGCGGGCAATATTTTTCCCGTGACGAATGTCTTTCAAGTGATCAAGATTTTCATCGGCACATTCAAAAACCCGAACTATCCCCTTCTCCATTTCCCCGTGCCGATTACACCGCCCTGCAGCCTGCGCGATGGAGGAGAATCCTGCTAGAGCACGATAAACCACGGGAAAAGACACATCAACCCCCGCTTCAATCAGCTGTGTACTGATGCAAACAAGTCTTTTCTCCGGATGATTTTTACGCTCAGCAAGCGCCCTTCGAAGTTCTTTTAAGGTTGCTTTACGATGTGCCGAGCACATCTTCGTGCTAAGGTGCACAATTTGTATCTCTTTATCTGAAAGCTGTATCTTTTCCGAAACAGCCTGATAGATTTCCTTCGCTTTTTTCGTGAGATTCACAATACAGAGTACATCCCCGATTTCTTCCACGCTTTTGCAGATTTCTGAGGCAATCTCCTCCGCAGACCACCCGCCATCACGATAACAATTTTCAACATCTACCCTTTCGAATCCTTCAAATGTCTTTTTAATATCAGAGGTCATGGCTGCGTTGTCACTGAGATTGATTGAAACATCTAGCTTCTCCAAAGGTGGCTGGGTTGCCGTACACAGAACCGCTGTAATGCGGCAGAAATCTTTAAGAAAATTCATGGCTGCATTGAAAAGAAAAGTACATCGTACAGGAAGAGTCTGTATCTCGTCAAAGATTACAATGCTGTCCTGCAGAGAATTCATCCTGCGAATGGAACTGTTCCCGCCAGCAAAAAGTGTGTTGAGAAACTGCACCTGTGTTGTAAAGATGATGGGCACATCCCATCGTTCTGTCAGGATACGACGCCAGTCCATACTCTCTGTGTCTTCTCCGTCCGCCTCGGTAATGACATTGGAATGATGCTCCAGAATTGCTTCATCCACGCGGAAAATATCGCGAATTTCTTTGACGTTCTGGTCGATGATCGAGGTGTAGGGTATGACGACAATGATTCGTTTCTTTTGATATCTCTGTGCATGCTGTAGGGCAAAACGCATGCTTGCCAGCGTTTTCCCTCCGCCCGTGGGAACACAAAGCCTGAAAATTCCCGGCTCCTCCTCCGCAGCTTTCAAACAATCATCGCTGATTTTTTTGCGCAACTGTGCAATCTTCTTTGCTTTTGGTTCCTTCGGCAGAGAAAAACCCGCAAGTTTACACTCCAATTTATCAGAGAAATCCGCCCATATCTCAGCAGTTTCCCATTTATCTGTCAGTGGTCTATCCAGCTCAAATTCCGCGCTGTCCAAGCGATCTGCGTCAACCAGCATACTAAGCAGGAGTTTGTGTACCATGCCCCAGTAAAAACAATATGCTTCATTCATCTCGTCATCCGGGCAATGTACGGCACGCGCAATTTTCGCATCCAAATCGGCAATCTCATAAATCGACTGTTCAAATATTCCATTAAGTTCTTCCTCCGCAATCACTTCACTGAAAAAATATTTGAGATCGACCCGAGAGAGTATATCCGCCTTATCGTTACGGCGAAGAAAATCAGAAGATTCATCTTTTCCATCTTGTCCATAATAATTCAGTAAGCCAGTATGATGTGAAAAAATCACAAGCGATGCGATTTCTGCAACAAACCTATAATCTGCATTCTTTCTTCCATACTGTACCAACAGAAACTGACCGCCCGCCGTCGAGTGATCCACATCACCTGCACGGCTGTAATTCCCAGGATTCTTGCGGCACCAGTCAAGATACTCTGCAAACTCCGCCGTACACTTGCCGAGATCATGCAGTACGCCGATCAGCCGTGCAGTCGCCGATAAGCCGATCCCCGCAGCAGATGCCGCCATCAGATCCCCCACGCGCAGGAGATGGGCACGCATGGTCTGCTTCGCTGATCCGTCGCGTCGGATATGAGCAACATACTGTTTCATCCCTATCACACTCCGCCTATATATTTCTACATATATTCTAAATCTCCTGTTATTTTCTTTTATTTCTTTAATATTATTTAAAAATATACTCCCTCGTATGCCTTACGGTATCCAAGGGAGTATATAAAACCTAGAATGAGAACTCTATATCATCCATCTAACTCGGCCAGAATCTTGCCGCCGTAAAGATCTGACCAGTCATCGGAGAATGCCTGCACGGCATCTTTTATGATTTTTTTACCGAATACTTCGCGCAGGATGCTCGGATTGACCGTGACGGAATGCGCGCCTGCGAGGATGGCACGGTCGATCTGAGCAGGCTGTTTGAAGCTCGCGGCGAGGATCTCCGTCTCATAGCCGTAGTGATTGATGATGCCGGCAATGTTGCCGATGACATTCGCAGCATCGACACCAAGCGCCTCCATGCGGTTGAAATACGGAGCAATGCAGTCCGCCCCTGCCTCGAGTGCGATGAATGCCTGGTCCATTCCGTAGACCGCCGTCGCCGTCACGTTTGCCCCCTGCCGCTTGAGCGCCTTGATAACCTTGACGCCCGCGAAGTCGACGGGAACTTTGATGAATACCTTCTCATCCACATGACGGAACACAGCTTCCGCGTCACGCATCATGTCGTCGTAGTCCCGTGCCGTCACCTGAATATGCAGCGGACGCAGACTGCCGATAATTGTGCGAATCTCACGCATATGTGCAAAGAACGGAACCGCACCTTCCCTCTTCACAATAGTGGGGTTGCTCGTCACGCCCGCAATGGGCAGATATTCGGAGAGTTCCCGAATCTCATCCAAATTTGCTGTATCGAGTAAATATTTCATGCTCCCATTCCTTTCAAAGCAAGAACAAAAGCCCACCCGCCCGATGGCAGGTGAGCTTTGCGGTTGATTTACGCATCCAATGCCTTGCGCATAGCGGCAATCAGCTGGATGCCGCCGTTGATGTCGCCGTCGATGATATGCTTCACCACAGCGCTGCCGACAATGACGCCGTCTGCCTGCTTGCCCGCACGCGCCGCCGCCTCAGGCGTACCGATGCCGAAACCGATGGCAAGCGGCACATCCGTATAACGGCGCGCGGCCTTGCAGACACCCCCGATGATGGAGTAGTCAATCTCCTTAACACCCGTGACGCCATAATTCGAGATGCAGTAAATAAAGCCGCGCGCATCTTTGCATGTCTCCTGCATGCGCTCTTCGGTCGTGCCGGGCGTAATGAACTCGGTGAGGGTAAAGTCATGTGCGGCGCAGATGTGGCGCATGTCCTCGGACTCCTCATGCGGCACATCAGGGAAGATCACGCCGTCCATGCCTGCCGCCTTGAAATCCGCGACAAATTTCTCAAAGCCATAGTGGTTCACCATGTTGATGTAGCCCATGCCGATGAGCGGGATCTCGGAGTGTTTGCGGATCTCCTTGACGACCGCAAGCGCCTTCTTCATCGTCATGCCCTGCTTCAGCGCGATGACGCTCGCCTCCTGAATAACGGGACCATCCGCCATCGGATCGGAGAACGGCAAACCGAGTTCGATCACATCTGCGCCCGCCTCCTCTGCACGGCGCACGATGTCCACGGTCGCCTCTGCACTCGGGCAGCCTGCAGTCACGTAGATATAAAGACCCGTACGCCCCTCGGCACGGAGCTTTGCAAGTTTTTCATCCAACCGCTTGCTCATACGATCTCCTCCCCCAGCTCCTTTGCGACCATCTGCACATCCTTATCGCCGCGTCCCGAGAGACAGACAACAATATTCTCGCCCGCCTTCGTCTCGGGCATGAGTTTTTCGAGATATGCAAGTGCGTGTGAACTTTCAAGCGCAGGAATAATGCCCTCGATGCGCGACAGACGCTGGAACGCCGCAAGGGCTTCCTGATCGGTTACAGAAACATAGGTAACAATTCCCTCATCCTTGAAGAAGGAGTGCTCGGGGCCGACACCAGGGTAGTCCAGTCCTGCCGAAATGCTGTATGCCTCGATCACCTGTCCGTCCTCGTTCTGGAGGAGGTAGCTGTATGCGCCGTGGAGGATGCCGGGCGTGCCCGCACCGCTGAGCGTCTTGGCGTTGTCTCCGTCCGCATCGCCGCGTCCGCCGCCCTCGACACAGAACTTCTTCACATCCGCATCATTGCGAAAATCATAGAAGGTCCCGATCGCATTGCTGCCGCCGCCGATGCAGGCAACGAGGTAGTCCGGCTTTCCGTCGAACGCCTTCGCCGACTGCACGCGGATCTCCTCACCGATGACTTTCTGGAAGTCGCGCACCATCTCCGGATACGGATGCGGGCCGACCGCAGAACCGATGACATAGTAGGTGTCCGTGATGTTCGTCGCCCAGTAGCGAATCGCCTCGCTCGTCGCATCCTTGAGCGTGCCCGTACCGCTCGATACAGGGATGACCGTCGCCCCGAGGAGGCGCATGCGGAACACGTTGAGCCGCTGACGCTCCACATCGACCGCGCCCATAAAAATGTGGCACTCCATGCCGAAGAGGGCCGCAACCGTTGCCGTCGCAACACCATGCTGGCCTGCGCCCGTCTCCGCGACGATGCGTTTCTTGCCCATGCGCTTGGCGAGGAGCGCCTGCCCGAGTGCGTTATTGATCTTGTGCGCACCCGTATGCAGCAAATCCTCACGCTTGAGATAGATATTCGCCTTTCCGTAGTGCTTCGTCAGCCGCTCGGCAAAGTACAGATTCGTCGGACGTCCCGCATACTCTCTCAGGTAGCCGCGGAACTCTGTGAGAAACTCCTCGTCTTCACGATATTTCAGATAGGCCTCTTCCAGTTCATTCAGGGCAGGCATCGCGATCTCGGGCACATACTGTCCGCCATAGCTGCCGAATCTTCCCTTCTTGCTCATATATATCATTGCTCCTTTATTCCAACTCCAGCCAGTTCCTTTGCAAATGCGCCCACATCAGCCGCCTTAACCAGCCCCTCGCCTACAAGAACCCCCTTGCAGCCCGCCTCATGGACGAGCACAGCATCCTCCCGCGAGAAAATACCGCTCTCGCTGATGATGGTGCGGCTCATGTCTGCATGCGGCAGGAGATCGAGCGTCGTCTGAACGCTTGTCTCAAAGGTCACGAGATTGCGGTTGTTGATGCCGATGAACTCCGCCGGTGTCGCCTGCGCGATCTCAAGATCAGCGCGGTCATGCACCTCGACAAGGGCATCCATCCCGAGGCTCCATGTGAGATAGAGCAGCTCTTTCAGCTCCTCGGGCGTCAGGATGCGTACGATCAGCAACACGGCATCCGCACCGAGGGCACGCGCCTCGTAGACTTGATACGGGTCGATGATGAAGTCCTTGCGCAGGAGCGGCGTATCCACACGCGCGCGTACTGCCGCAAAGTCCTCGTTGCTGCCGAGAAAATGCGGGTCGGTGTGCACGGAGAGCACCGCCGCGCCCGCCGCCGTATAGATATCGGCAAGTTCCATGACGCTGTGCGAGCTCGTCAGTCGTCCCTTCGCGGGCGACTGCAGCTTGCATTCTGCGATCAGTCCCCAGCCCTGCCATCGGAAGTGCTCCGCCATGCGGAACGTACCGCATGAGAGGGTTGATTTCAATTCATCAAGCGAAACGGATCTCTTTGCTGCTGCTACAATATCGCGCTTTTTTGCAACGATCTCGGCCAGTATATCGCGCACTGTGCACCTCCTTCCGGCTCTTACGCTGTCCGGCATATTCTCCTATCTTAGTGGAGGATATCCCATTTGTCAATCAGCGCCGACGCACTGCCTCCATAAACGCTCTGATTTTTTCCTCCGATTTCTCACCCTGCTCTTCGAGTCCGCCCGACACATCGACGCCGAAGGGATGAAAGATCACTGCGGCCTCTCCCACTTTCTCTGCCGTGATGCCGCCCGCGATCAGAACAGGCTTCGTGATGCGCGCGATCTCCCGCGCCGCCTCCTGCCATGCAAACACCGTACCCGTGCCGCCTGCTGCTCCCTGCAGATAGCTGTCCACGAGAATGATCTCGGCAGGATACTTGTTCGCTGCATCCACATCGAAATCATCCCCATAGCGATATGCCTTGATCACAGGACGCTCTGAACCCCGCGCCGTTTCGGCCGTCTCATGCCCGTGCAGCTGTACATAATCGAGTCCTACGAGTGCAGCAATCGCGTTCACCTCATCCATCGGCGCGTCGACGAATACGCCGACCTTTTGCGCATGACGCAGCTCCCGCGCGATCTCCTGTGCCGCCTTGGGCGCAATGAATCGCCGACTTTTTTTCGCAAAGACAAAACCAATATAGTCTGCGCCTGCCTCCTCTGCCGCAAGCGCTGCTGAGACGGTCTTCATTCCGCACATCTTCACACGCATCCGTTCTCCTCCATTCATGCTTCATCATCTTAGAGATACGAACTGTATTTGTCAAATGAAAAAGGTCCTGCATTCACGGACAAATGCAGAACCTTGCTGAAATCAAATATCGTTATTTCTTCATTGGCGGCTTATTTGCAGGTGCCGCATCCGGGTGAGGAGGACGCACCAATGTCGGATTGACGCCGAGTTCCTTTGCGATATCCTCCCAACGATTCTTCATATTCTTGCGTTCAAGTACGGAGCGAACGTCCTTGCCCGATGCCTTGGCGAGGATGCCGGCCATCTCGATGTCGTGCGGCTCGTATCCCTCATTGTAGAGAGTACGTGCAGTATTCACATCCATCTCGCCCTGCATTGAGATGTGCATGACAGCCATCTCGTCCAGTTCTTTCTGAACCGCTTCTTCCGTTATGTTGAGGGAGTCGGCAATTTGCTCCCACGTCTTGCCGCCCTCCTTCATCGCCATGACATCGCGGAAGGACTTGCCGGAAATCTTTGCGAACATTGCCGCCTGACCGATATCCGCGAGATCTTTTTTCGCATCAATTGCCTGCTTGACCTCTGCCTCAGAGACCTTAAACGTCTCCGACACATGCTTCGCAAGCTCCTCCGGCGTGAGCTGGACATCCGCATGAGCCGCGTCCATCTTCGCCTCGCTTGTCTTCGACGGGGGCGGCGCCGCATTCGCCCCATTCGCATAGGCAAGCGAGCCGATGCTCCCGCTGACAATGAGCACTCCAAACGTGATGCCAATAATATTTTTTCTCGTGGATCTCTTCATACGAAACAACACCTTTCTGTAAGAAGCTCCGCTTCCATTCTGTTCCTCAAGTATCCTTCACATTTCAATAGTATAGAAAATACTTGTTAAGCACGATTTAGGCATCAATTAAAGTTTGATTCAAAGCCGCTCCCCTGCTGAAACACATCCCCCGCATGCTTTGCTGCAAACGTCGCGTCATCGGCATTACCAGAACGGCGGCCGCACGATCCTCAAATTTGAAGTCATGCAACAACTCCACCATTGTGTTTTGTTTGTACGTATCGTAGTCAGTTCAGTACGATCTTACTGTAATCTGCCGTCTCAAGCAGATAGTCGTCGATTGTCTTGAGCAGGGTCAGACGATTGATCTTGATACGCGCATCCTTATCCATGACCATGACCGCATCAAAGAAAGCGTCAATCGCCTGTGCGAGACTCCTCTCTGCCGCAAGCGTGTCTTCCCCCCCCGCGCGTGCCGCAGCTGCGTTCTCGTAGGCAGAGAGGAGCGCGCCCTCCTCTGCCGCCTGAAAGAGATCTGTATCAAGCGTCGTATGCTCTGCCATACGCGCGATATTGCCGACACGGACAAAGGACTGCACGAGCGCATCTGCTCCATTCTCCTTGAGCAGCCGCTCGACGTAGGCGGCGCGCACGGGCACATTTGCGACGAAGTCCACATCCACAAGCACTGCCTCCTGCACATCGTAGCGCACACCGCGCTCCGTGAGGACATTCTTTAGGCGCAGACGGATGAAATCTGCGACATCTGCCTGCATCTTCTCGCGTTTGTCCTCATCCAACGCATAGAGATCGCACGCCTCATCGACGAGATCGGAGAGGAGCAGTCCGCTCTCCTGCTCGATCAGCATGAGCACGAGTCCGAGCGCCTGACGACGCAGTGCAAAAGGATCCTGTGAGCCCGTCGGAATCTTGCCGCGGCTGAACGTACCAACGATATTGTCGATCTTGTCTGCAACGCTGAGCGCAAAGCCGAGCGGTGTCTGCGGCAGTTCATCTCCGGCAAAGCGCGGCATATACTGCTCGTCAATGGCGCGCGCGACCGCGGGCTTCTCTCCGTCGAGGAGCGCGTATTCACGCCCCATAATGCCCTGGAGTTCCGTAAACTCTGTTACCATCCCCGTCACGAGGTCGGCTTTCGACAACTCGGCTGCACGCCGTGCATCGGATGACATCACCTCATAGACAGCATCATCCCGCGCGATCTCCTCGACAATCGCCGTAACCAGCCCCATGAGGCGCTCTGTCTTCTCATACATCGACCCAAGGCCCTGTTGGAAGACGACCGTTTTCAATTTTTCGCGATGTTCCGCGAGTGATTTTCTGCGATCCTCATCGAAGAAGAACTGTGCGTCTGCAAGACGTGCGCGCAAAACGCGCTCGTTGCCGTGGGCGACAACATCGAGATGCTCTTTCCCGCCATTCCGCACGGTGATGAACACGGGCAGGAGACTGCCGTCCGCCGCCTTGACGGGGAAATAGCGCTGATGATCGCGCATCGGCGTGATGACAGCTTCTGCCGGAAGTGCAAGGTATCTCTCCTCGAAGGAACCGCTGAGTGCCGTCGGATACTCGACGAGATAGAGCACCTCCTCGAGAAGGTCCGGCGTGATCTCCGCCGTCCCCCCGCATGCCTTTGCCGTCTCCGCAATTTGCTCACAGATCATCGCACGGCGGCGCTCCGGATCGACGATAATGTACGCTCTTTCACAGGCTGCCTCATAGTCTGCAGGTGACGGGATGATAAAGTCTGCCGGTGCGAGCGTCCGATGACCGCGCGACATATTCCCGCTCGTGACGTTCGCCAGCATAAAGGGCACGGTCTCCGTCCCATAGAGTGCGACGATCCAGCGGATCGGACGGATGAAACGGAAATCCAGATCCCCCCAACGCATACTGTTCGGGAGAGGTATGGAGCGGATAAGTTCCGGCAGCAGTTCCGTGAGCAGCCGTGCCGTCTCCGCCCCCTTCTCATGGACGGAAGCATAAACATAGCCATCCCGCTGAATGAGTGTGGAAGGATCGATTCCCTGCCCGCGTGCAAACCCTTCGCCCGCCTTCGTCGGGTTCCCCGCCGCATCAAAGGCGATGGCGACCGAGGGCCCGCGCGTCTCCGTGCTGACATCCTCCTGCCGCTCAGCAAGTCCCGTCACGATGAGCGCCGCACGGCGCGGCGTGCCGATGGTACGCAAATTCTCATAGGAAAGCCGCTGATCACGGAGCTGCTCGCCCGCCAAGCGTTTCAGATCAGAGAGAAGATGAGGCATGACATGGGCCGGAATTTCCTCTGTTCCGATTTCAAGCAGAAGATCCTTGCTCATTTTCTCCCCTCCTTCTTCAGCATCGGGTAGCCGAGCGCCTCACGCTGGGCCAGATATGCCTCCGCACAAAGACGCGCAAGTTTTCGGACGCGTCCGATAAATGCCGTCCGCTGCGAGACGCTGATCGCACCGCGTGCATCAAGCAGGTTAAATGTATGCGAACATTTGAGCACGTAGTCATGCGCGGGATGCACATGCCCCGCACCGATGACGCGCACTGCCTCCGCCTCGTATTTGTCAAAAAGATCAAAGAGGAGCGCCTCATCCGAAAGGTCAAATGCATAGGTGGACTGCTCGAACTCGTTCTGATGGAACACATCCCCATAGGTCACATCGTCCGTCCATGCGATGTCATAGACGTTCTCCACGCCCTGGATATACATCGCAAGGCGTTCAAGGCCATAGGTGATCTCAACAGAGACGGGCTTGACGTCGTGACTGCCGACCTGCTGGAAATATGTGAACTGCGTGATCTCCATGCCGTCCAGCCAGACCTCCCAGCCGAGCCCCCACGCACCGAGGGTCGGAGACTCCCAGTTATCCTCAACAAAGCGAATGTCATGTTCCACGGCGCGGATGCCGAGCCGGGCAAGACTCTCGAGATAGAGCTCCTGGATGTTGTTCGGCGAGGGCTTCATGATAACCTGGAACTGATGATGCTGATAGAGCCGGTTCGGATTGTCGCCATAGCGGCCGTCTGCGGGTCTGCGTGACGGTTCGACATAGGCGACGTTCCATGGTTCCGGCCCCAAAACACGCAAAAATGTCCACGGACTCATAGTTCCTGCACCCTTTTCCACATCATACGGCTGTGCAAGGATACACCCCTGCCCGGACCAGAACTCCTGCAGTGCGAGGATAACCTCCTGGAATTTCATGCAAACAACTCCTTTAGGACTTACGGATCATTCATGCTTCCTTCATAAAAAAACCGCGTTCTTTTATAGAATACGCGGTTTTTAAAAAATGGCAAGAACCTACTTAAAATTTTCTTCCAAGCTTTGCAAAATCTGAGCCTGGCGCGAATTGATATCCTTGTTCCACTTGTTCTCATACCCCGCCGCATCATCGGAGGGGAGCAAAGCGCACACAATGATGAGGATGATAAAGAAAATGACCGCTGTCCCGATGATTTTTCGCTGATAGGAGATCCGCAGCTCTTTTACGCGTGCCAATCGGCTCTCCATTTCTCTTTTCCTGCGCTCCCGCATCGATTCGAAGGCGTTCTGCGCATATGGACGTTCCGGCATAATAGTCCCCTCCTCTCTTCGCGTGCGGGGATATTACACAACAATCGTCAAAAGAGACTCTGCTCCTCGTATACCGGCTCCTTCATCTTCTGATAGCAAAAGAGCGTCGCAAGCGTATCTGCAAGCGCTCCGTGCGCCTTCGTCGTCCCCCAGTCATAGCGGTAATAGTCTGCGCACTCCGCCAGTTTCCACCAGCGATATCCGCCGCGGCGTGCGTCGGGGACCTTGCGGAACTCCGAGAACGCAAGCATCACATCGTGCCTATTTGGATTCTGGATGCGGATGCCGGACTGAGCCAACAGCCGGATATCAAACTCGATATTATAACCGACAAGCAGCGTCTCCGGATCGTTGAACATCCGCTCGAGCTCTGCCTGCTGTGCAAGAATCGGCGGACAGTTCACCACCATCGCAGGAGAAATGCGGTTGATCTTCTCCGCATCCGGCCACGCATTCTTGCGCACAGGTGCGTACATACCGTCCACCACTGTTGCTCCTGCACCGTCCACGACGGCGAGAGTCAACACTTCATCATCGCTTCGAAAACCTGTCGTCTCGGTGTCAAAGACCAGAATTTTTTCCAACATGAAAGTCCTTCCTTTTCCAGTCGTTTTCTCCCAATTTTTACACGGCTTTCGTTAAAAATATTATATCGTATGCAAAATCGTCTGTCAAGAAAACGCCCGTCTCCTTTGGGGTTCATAAGGGAATCCGCATTGAATTTCCTGTTGCAAAAGCCTTTGAATTAAGATAGAATACTTCTATAAATATAGTACACGTTTATAGAAAGAATCTATAAAGTATATAAATGATCCCATCAATGAGAGGAGCATCCTTCATGAACGCTATTAAAATTCGCGATGGTATTTACTGGGTCGGTGCGATCGACTGGTCCATGCGCAGCTTCCACGGCTACGATACCCAGCGCGGTTCCACCTACAACGCCTATCTCATCATCGATGACAAGATCACACTCATTGATACAGTGAAGCAAGGCTTTGAGCCGGAGATGCTTGCGCGCATCTCCTCTGTCATCGATCCGTCACAGATCGACTACATCGTCTCAAACCACGTCGAACCGGATCACTCGTACGGCGTCCCGCTCATCTCCTCCCTCGCACCGAACGCGAAGGTCATCACGAGCGCGCCGAACGGGCTCAAGGGACTGCGCGCCTACTACGGCGAAATGCCCTATGAGACGGTGAAAGCAGGCGATACCCTCTCCATCGGGACACGCACGCTCGCATTCGTCCCGACGCCGATGCTCCATTGGCCGGACAGCATGGTAACCTACTGCCCCGAGGAGAAGATCCTTTTCTCGAACGATGCTTTCGGGCAGCACTACGCCTCAGGCAAGCGCTATGACGATGACAACGATCTTTCCATCGTCATCGATGAGGCAAAAAAATACTACGCGAACATTCTTTTCCTCTACGCCAAACAAGCACAAACGGCGCTGAAGGAAGTCCACAAACTCGACATTGAGATGATTGCCACGGGACATGGCGTTATCTGGCGCTCCCATATCCCCGAGATCATAAGCCTCTACAATAAGTGGTCGTTGGGCAAGACCGAGGAGCGCGCCGTCATTGTCTACGATACGATGTGGCACTCCACAGAGATGATGGCGCACACCATCGCCGAGGCCTTCATTGACAAGGGCTTCTCCGTCGGCTACTATGACATCCAAAAGAATACGCACGCCGACATCATGACGGATGTCCTCACGAGCCATTATCTCATCGTCGGCTCACCAACGCTCAACAACCAGATGCTCCCTACCATCGGCGGCTTCCTCTGCTATATGAAGGGGCTTGCACCGAAGGGACGCAAGGCATTCGCCTTCGGATCCTATGGCTGGGGCGGGCAGAGCATCCAGCAGATCGAAGATGAGCTCAGAGCCGGCGGCTGCGAGATTGTCATGGACAAAGTACGCATGCTCTACGTCCCCTCCAAGGAACAGCTTGCAGGTCTGCGCGATCAAATACTTGCACTCTAGAATAAAAACCGCCGTACGAAGCGACAAACAACTTCGTACGGCGGTTTTTTTGTGTAAAACGCGCTTATTCTTCTGTAAAATACCGCATTGCAGTTTTCTTCCACTCTTTCTTCGTGTAGAGCATACGACGATCCGCGATACTGGTCGCAGTGCTGAGTTCAGCTGCAATCGCTTCACATTCCTCACGGCTGTATCCGTGAATCATCGTATATAGGTTATAGTGCCATCCCGTCGCACGATTGCGCTCATAGCAGTGTGAGACGCGCGGATGCTCCGCCATCCGTGCAGCCGTCTCATCCATGCATTCATCCGGCACATCCCATACGCAGAGACAATTCGACGTGAACCCCACCTCACGATGGCGAAGGACCGCCCCTATTTTGCGGATCTTCTTTTCCTCGCGCAAAGCAGTGACACGAGCGAGCAATTCTTCCTCCGAGATGCCAATCTCTGCTGCGAGCACTTTGTACGGTTCCGAAACGAGGGGGAATTCCCCCTGAAGCAAGCGAACGATTTTTTTATCGAGTTCGCTGATTCCCGTACCCTCTGTCATAACGCATCCTTCCTTCACGGCTTAGTCCAGTTTGAACTGCACATTGATCTTATATCGCCTATGTGCTTTCAAACTCATAAGGTTCTGTACCCCCGGCAGTGCTGCAATTTCAGAAAGAATACGCTGCTCCATTTCACGCGATGGAGTCAGCAGTGTGAACCAAAGATTGTACCGCCCCTCTCGTTCATAATTGTGCGTCGCCCCCGCATAGCGATTAATCGCCTGCGCGACAGCGGGCAGCTGCTCCTGCTTCACTTCGAGCGCGATCAAAGTGCCCTGATAACCGAGGCGCTCCGAATTAAAAAAGATGCCGATACGCCGCAGATATCCCTCATTCTTCAGATCTTCCAGGCGCCTGAGCACATGTGCTTCCGTTGTGTCCAGCATTTCCCCTAAACGCGCAAACGGCCGCGAACACACCGGCAGGTTGCCCTGCAGGAGGTTCAGCAGCCGTTTGTCAAAATCCGTCAGTGCTGTCATCACAATATCCCCCATAATACACAGGCCGGCAGCACCTCTCTCTGCTGATCGTGCACCCGCCTTGCTCATGAGCAGATATTTCAGCACAGAAAAATGAACTGCGTTCAGCTTCTATCTGCGCTTATTCTATCAGATATTCTTTCATTACGTCAAGTAACTCTGAACGTCCTTCATTTTTGGGAGAAGCATAAGGCAAAACGGTGAGCTCCGGCACTCCCAACGATCTCTGAATCTCCGCGATTCGGGCACGTCGTGCATTCCTGCCGATCTTATCTGACTTTGTGGCGATAACGAGTACGGGGATATTATGCTCAACGAGCCAGGCAAACATCCTGCGGTCAGACTCCATCGGGGTATGCCGGATGTCGAGCAGGAGACAGACGAAGCGCAGTTCCGCCGCATAGAGGAGATACTCCTCGATGAACTTCGCCCATACCTTCCTGCTGTCCCGTGCCGCCTTGGCATAACCATAGCCCGGCAGGTCAACAAGGTGCACGGAGTAACGCTCTGCCCCGCCGTCAATGCGCAGAAGGAGTTCATAAAAGTTGATCGTCTGTGTCTTGCCCGGCTTCGAGGAGACGCGCGCAAGCTGACGGATGCGCGTGAGAGAATTGATCAGCGAAGATTTACCGACATTGGACCGCCCGATGAAGGCAACCGCGGGGCGCCCCTCCTCCGGATACTGATCTCTCCGCACAGCAGAGGCAAGATAGACTGCCTTTGTAATCACGACCGGTTCTGTCAAGGACGCACACCTCCTAGTTGTATAGAGCGACCCGCAGCACCTCGTCCATATGGGCGACGGGAACGAACTCCAAGGAGGAACGCACGACATCGGGAATATCCTCGATATCGCGCTCATTCTCCTGCGGAAGGACAATGGTCTTTAGGCCTTCACGATAGGCAGCGAGGGTCTTTTCCTTGAGTCCGCCGATCGGCAGGATATTCCCGCGCAGGGTAATCTCTCCCGTCATCGCGACATCAGAGCGCACCTTTCGTCCCGTGAGCGCCGAGATCATCGCTGTGGCCATCGTAATGCCGGCGGACGGGCCGTCTTTCGGGATGGCGCCTTCGGGCAGATGAATATGGATGTCATCAGTCTCATAAAAGTTTTCCGCAAGATGAAGCGCATCGGCACGGCTGCGCACATAGGAGAGAGCGGCCTGCGCCGATTCCTGCATAACCTCGCCGAGCTGCCCCGTGAGGATGAGTTTGCCTTTGCCGCGGAGAATATTGACCTCGGTCCGAAGCACATCGCCCCCGACCTCAGTCCATGCAAGGCCCGTCACTACGCCGACAAGAGGTTTCTTCTCCTGCTTTGCCGTATGATATTTCGGTCGTTCGAGGAAATCTGCAAGATTCGCCTTAGTTACGGCAATGGGCGGCTTCTCCCCCTCGACAACGCGGCGTGCCGCCTTACGGCAGAGCTGCCCGATAACGCGCTCCAGCGCGCGCACGCCTGCCTCGCGCGTATAGGAGCGGACGAGCTCCGGATAGACGCCTGTGCTAATGCGGATGTCCTTTGCCTTCAGACCGTTTTGCATCCGCTGTCGCGGCAAAAGATGACGCCGTGCGATCTCGATCTTTTCGAGCTCAGTGTAACTGGACAACGTCAAAATTTCCATGCGATCGCGCAGCGGCGCAGGAATCCGTGCCGGATTATTTGCCGTCACGATCCAGAAGACACGCGAGAGATCAAACGGCAGCTCGACAAAGTGGTCGCTGAAGGTACAGTTCTGAGCAGGATCAAGTACTTCAAGAAGCGCTGCCGACGGATCGCCGTGAAAATCCATTGCGATCTTATCCACCTCGTCAAGAAGGAAAACCGGATTCCTGGTGCCCGCACGGCGGATCCCTTCAAGAATGCGCCCGGGCATCGCCCCGACATAAGTACGCCGGTGTCCGCGTATCTCCGCCTCATCGCGGATACCGCCGAGCGAGATGCGGATGAACTTGCGCCCCATCGCACGCGCAATCGATGCACCGAGCGAGGTCTTGCCGACGCCGGGCGCGCCTGCAAGGCAGAGAATGGGTGCATTCTGCTCCGGTGCAAGACGCCGAACAGCAAGATAGTCGAGGATGCGTTCTTTGATTTTTTCGAGGCCATAGTGATCGTGTTCGAGCACGGCATGTGCCGCCGCCATATCGACATGCTCTTTCGTCATCTCAGACCACGGGAGCTCTACAAGTACGTCGAGATAGCTGCGAATAACACCGACCTCCGCACTCATTGCAGGGCTCATATCGAGACGGTGAATCTCGCGCTCAATTGTCTCACGCACAGCATCTGGAAATTCTTTTGACATGAGCGCCTCGCGGTAACGATCCACCTCGGCAGTTTTATCTTCATCATCGCCGAGTTCCTTGCGGATCGCCTTGATCTGCTCACGCAGATAGAAGTCACGCTGTACCTTCTCCATCTGCTTGCGCACGCGCCGGTTGATCTCATGCTCAATGCCCATGATATCGAGTTCATGGATGAGCGCCTCATAGAGGCGATCCAAACGTGTGCGCACATCCACAGCGGCAAGAATCTCCTGCCGCACATCATGCTTTAGGTTCAGGTGGCTCGCTATGATATCCGCAAGCCGCCCGGTATCCTCCATGATGGAGATAGAGACGAGCGCCTCGGGAGGGATCTTATGGGAAAGCTTTACCCACTCTTCGAATTTGCTCGTGACCCCGTGGACAAGAGCCTCAATATCCTTCGTCGGGGCTGTATCCTCCGGCTCCTCGATCTCGTGAACATCTGCCTCGGCATGTGTATTCCCCTCACGAACGGCGAGGATCTCCGCGCGCTTTTGGCCGTCGACAAGAATGCGAAGGACACCCTCCGGCATACGCAGGAACTGCCGTATCTCAGCAACCGTCCCGACATCGTAGAGATCAGCCGCCGTCGGATCGTCTGTTTCCGGTTCCTTCTGTGAGACGACAAGGATGCAGCTGTCCCCCGCAATGGCGCGCTCAATTGCCGCGACCGAACGGTCACGTCCGACATCAAGATTGACCATCATATGGGGGTAAACCACAAGCCCGCGCAGCGGAAGCAGCGGCAGCGTTCGTTTCTCGGACATAGTATTTCCTTCCGTATCTATCCGGGGAAATCTCCCCAAAATGAAAAAGGAGCGCCGCAATGCAGAGCTCCTTTCATGTATGTATTATCAGTTGGCAGCCGCCATCTTTTGGCTGCCGGCGCCGTCAATCGTCAGGATTGGATCGCTGCGGTTGGCAATGACATCCTTCGTGACTTGGCATGCCGTCACCCCTTGAATCGAAGGTACTTCGTACATAACATTGCGCATAATGCCCTCGATGATGGAGCGCAGACCACGCGCTCCCGTTTTGTGTGTGAGCGCTTCCTTAGCGATGAGACGCAGCGCATCATCCTCGAAGGTGAGGCGGACTCCATCGAGTTCCAAAAGCTTCTGAAACTGCTTAACAAGAGCGTTTTTCGGCTCCGTCAGAATACGAACCAACGCCTTCTCATCAAGTGAGTTCAGCGTAACAACGACAGGAAGACGCCCGATAAACTCTGGGATCAGACCATTTTTCATCAGATCCTCGGGGATGACTTTGCTGAGCGATGCACCGACCGTGACACGCTTCTTTGAGCGCACCTGTGCGCCGAATCCCATCTGCTTCTTCCCGAGACGCGATTCAATGATCTCCTCGATGCCGTCAAAGGCGCCGCCGCAGATAAAGAGAATGTTCGTCGTATCGATTTGCAGGAGCTCCTGCTGAGGATGCTTGCGTCCGCCCTGCGGGGGCACGGATGCAGTCGTCCCTTCCAAAATCTTCAGGAGCGCCTGCTGGACCCCTTCTCCCGAGACATCACGGGTGATAGAGGGATTCTCCGACTTGCGCGCAATCTTATCGATCTCATCAATGTAGATGATGCCGCGCTGTGCTTTTTCAATATCATAGTCTGCCGCTTGGATCAGCTTGAGCAGAATGTTCTCCACGTCTTCGCCGACGTAGCCGGCTTCCGTGAGTGAGGTCGCATCCGCGATTGCGAACGGCACATTCAGAATGCGCGCAAGGGTCTGTGCGAGCAGCGTCTTTCCGCTCCCCGTAGGACCGAGCATAAGAATGTTCGACTTACGCAGCTCTACGTCCTCGTTCTTATTCTGTCCCGCGTTGATGCGTTTATAATGATTGTAGACCGCAACGGACAGGGACTTCTTCGCCTCGTCCTGCCCGATGACATACTGATCAAGAATGTGGCGGATTTCCTTCGGTTTCGGAATATCCTTGAGGCCGACTTCAACATCATCGCTGAACTCTTCTGCAATGATCTCATTGCAGAGTTCAATACACTCATCGCAGATATAGACACCGGGTCCGGCTACGAGCTTGCGCACCTGCTCCTGCGTCTTTCCGCAGAAGGAGCACTTCAGCTGACCCTTGTCTTCCTCTCCAAATTTCATCGCGTCACACCCCCTCAGCCTTTCTTCGCGGCGGGCTCAGTTTTGGGGCGGGTCACAACTTCATCGATGAGGCCGTATGCTTTTGCTTCCTCTGCCGACATGAAATTATCACGCTCCGTGTCGACGTTGATCTTCTTCTCATCCTGTCCCGTATGGCGCGCGAGGATATGGTTGCCGACTTCGCGCAGACGCAGGATCTCCTTGGCTTGGATCTGAATGTCCGTTGACTGGCCCTGCGCTCCGCCGAGCGGCTGGTGAATCATGATGCGGGCGTGCGGCAACGCGTAACGCTTCCCCTTTGCCCCCGCTGTGAGCAGAATGGAGCCCATGCTCGCCGCCTGCCCGATGCAGATCGTCGAGACATCGGGCTTAATGTACTGCATTGTGTCATAAATTGCAAGCCCGGCCGTCACAACGCCGCCGGGGCTGTTAATGTAAAGATGGATGTCCTTATCCGGATCTTCCGATTCCAGGAAGAGCATCTGCGCGACGACAACATTTGCCACACTGTCATCAATCGGTCCGCCGAGGAAGATGATGCGCTCCTTGAGCAGCCGGGAGTAAATATCGTAGGCGCGCTCTCCACGGCTCGAGTTCTCCACCACCATCGGTACATAATAACTCATATATTCCTCCCCACAGGGGATCTCTTACGCCGTGATATTGTCAACAATGAACTGCGCCGTCTTTTTGCGCAGAACAGTTGCTGCAAGGTCACTGACACGCCCCTGCTCCTTGATAATCTTTTGAACCTGTTTCGGCGTTGCGCCGTAGGAAATCGCCATTGCATAGACTTCCTGATCGAGATCTCTGCCCTCAACCTTGATGCCTTCTGCCTTTGCGACCTCCTCAAGCATGAGATCTGTACGGACATTCTTCTCCGCCGCCTCGCGATACTCGTCGCGAATGCGTGCCATATCGAGTCCGGCGTACTGGAGATACTGTTCAAGGCTCATGCCCTGCTGCTCGAGGCGCATCGCCATCTCCTGAATCATGGCGGTGATGCGATTCTCCACCATAATGGGCGGAATCTCCATCGTGCAGTTGTCCGTCGCCATATCGATCGCCTTCGCACGGCGATCGGCCTCAGCCTGACGCTCCGCACCGGCCTGCAGATTTTTGCGGATATCTTCACGCAGCTCGGCAAGTGTCTCAAACTTGCTCGCCTTCTTGGCAAATGCATCGTTCAGCTCTGGGAGCTCACGGGACTTGATGCTGCGAATCGTACACTTGAACAGCGCCGGCTTGCCCTTGAGTTCCTCTGCGTGATACTCCTCGGGGAACGTGACATTCACCTCGCGCTCCTCACCGATCTTGGCTCCAATGAGCTGATCCTCAAAGCCTGGGATAAAACTGCCGGAACCAATCTGAAGGGGATAGTCCTCGCCCTTCCCTCCTTTGAATGGCTTGCCGTCGACAAAGCCCTCAAAATCAAGCGTTACAAAATCATCTTTCTTGACAGCGGCATCCGCAGGCGCATCCACGAGCGTCCCCTGATTCTGACGCATTCCCTCGATCTGACGGTCAACATCCTCATCTGCGACGACGATCTCCTGCTTTTCCACCGCCAGGCCCTTATAGTCTCCGAGCGCTACTTCGGGACGCTGCGTAAATTTCGCGGTAAACATGACATTTTTCCCCTCTTCAAGGGTAACAATATCGATCTCAGGGCGCGTTACCGGCTCCATATCCTGCTCTGTCAAAGCATCCTCAAACGCCTGCTGGGCAAGCCTCTCAAAGGCTTCCTGCAAAATCGCCTCCTTGCCGACAAAATTCTCAACAATCCTGCGAGGCGCCTTCCCCTTTCGGAATCCGGGAATATTGACGCGCCCGGAGATTCGCTTTGCGGCACTGTCCGTCGCTTTCTCCAGTTTGTCCTGATCAACTTCAATCGTCAGAGTGACTTCGCGGTTCTCACCATGCTCTGCCGTAACCTTCATTGTATGAAACGACCTCCTGCTTCTTTCCTTTGGAAACGCGGCCTTCGCCGTATTTCCCATAGGCAGACATGCAAAGAACGCATTGTCCGCCATTGTCCTTGTATCGTATCACAAAAACACCAAAATGACAAGTTGGGGACCTTACGGCTTATTTCAGAAGCTCCGTCATGCGCGCAAGCGGCTCGGAGAGATCCATATGCCCTGAGAGTGTCTCCACCGGCGCACCGTCAATCAGGATGCGCACCTTTTGCACCTCCGGAAATTCCGTGAGCGTATTGACGATTGATCCGACGAGCATCTCCTCACCCGTTGAGCCGCCGCTGAAATTCTGCTGCAGTTCTTTTGAGAAATCTGCCGTCGCGATCCCGTCTTTTACAGAAACACTGCGCAGCTTGGCCTTTTTGGGGATGACATTCGTCTGATCCTTTTCCTTTGTCCCCGCGAGAAGAGATTTCATCGCTGCCGTATACTTATCGTCTTTTTCGGTGCGGATCGTACGGCTGACAGCAACGAGGCCCATGCCGTCGTTTTTCGGATAGTAGACATTCACTTGGAGTTCCTTGGGCTCCGTGACTGTAGATTCCTTTGCATCCTGCGCCGGTTCGGTCTGCGCCGCCTGCTCCGGCTGCGCTGTCTTCTGCTCATCCGAGCAGCCTGCGGCCAGAACGAGAGCAGCAGCGCATATGAATATGCCGAGCGGATATGTCATATTTTTCAATCGCTTGAACATCTCTGATTCTCTCCCTTTCATTCAAAATAGCGCACAATGGCGCGAAAAATCGCCTGTGCCATTGTCTCCTGATACTCTGCTCCCCCAAGGAGCGCCTCTTCCTGGGGATTCGACAGGAAGCCGAGCTCCACGAGCGAAGCAGGCATTGGGGAATGGCGCATCACATAGAAATTTGCATATTTGACGCCGCGATTGTAGAGGCCGCCTGCCGCGGCAAGTTCCTCGTTGAGAAGCGTCGCAAAACGTTCGTCCGCATCTGTCTTGGGATAGTAGTAAGTCTCCATGCCATGCGCATCGGGGTTCGTAAACGAATTGCAGTGAATGGACAGGAAGAGTTCCGCCTCCGGATGGTTCCGTCCGACATCTACGCGCGCTTGGAGTTCATGCACAGCCGAATCGCCTGCATACGATACGTCCGTATCCTCCGTACGCGTCATAATGACCTGCGCCCCGGCAGCACGCAAGAGTTTCTCCGTGCGCAAAGCAACGGCAAGCGCGACATCCTTTTCACACACGCCGGAGAATCCGATCGCCCCCGTGTCACTGCCCCCATGCCCGGGATCAATAACTACGGCATGCCCCTGTACGGCCGCGCTGCCGAAGACATTCCCGCCATCGGAAAAGAGTTCAATGACAAGGCGTTCCGGCGTCTTTGCCTGTGTATCTTCCGGAATGGTATAGATGCGATAGGCATCTGCGCGGGCGAGCGACTGCCCCGCATCAATGCGCAGGGCCGCACGGCGATTCTCACGCGAAATCACCGTGAGTTTTTCCGCTGTTTTGCCGTCGAAAGCAACCTCTCTTGGAAAATTCTTGTCAAAGGTCACATCCTCAAGTTCAATAAGGAGCTGATTGTCCTCATGAGCCTGCGGCGACAGCGAATAAACGAGCCCCGCCCCCTTGACCGCAATCTCAACGCGCAGCGCCGCACGTCCATCTACTTCCGTCACAGTGCTCTCAATATGCGTCAGGCGATGGAGTTTCCCCTTTGCCTCACTTGTATGTACAAAAAGAATGCAAAAACAGACAAAAACCGCTGCCGCAGCGAGCAGCGTTTTCATCCACTGATGGGATCCGTTCTGAACCGTCAATGCCGATAACACCTCCGATTATTCCTTTAGCATATCCAATGCCGCATCCTCGGCCGCCTCTGTCGCCGCCGCGTCGCGCACAATCGAAATCGTCAGATAGTCTCCCTCAGAGACATCTTCGGTCAAAAAGCGCCGCGGAAAATTCACTTTTATCATTGCATCACCAAGCAGCAAAACGGCAAGATCTCCTTCAAAGCGGTCAAGATAAGCAGAAATCATTGTTTCTCTCCCTGTTCCGCCGAGATATGCCAGTCCTTCCCATCGCTTGTAACGGTAATGGTTCCATTCTCAGCGGTTGTGTAGATATCCAGCTTCAGCGCATGGTATTTTTTCATCGTCTCCTTGTGCGGATGCCCATAGTCGTTGTTCACACCGCAGGAGATGAGCGCCGCTTTAGGCTGTACGGCACGCAGGAAATCCGCAGAAGATGAGGTCTTGCTTCCGTGGTGTCCTGCCTTCAGGACTTTGCTCTGAACACGGTCTCCCGCTGCAGCCAAAATCGCCTGCTCCTCCTTCTTCTCCGCATCTCCCGTAAACATCATGGTAAAGCTGCCGAACACGAGGCGTCCAACAACGGACTCGTTGTTCGGGTCATGCTTATATCCCTTGACGCTTCCTGCCTGCACGAGTTCCGCTGACGGGCCAAGCACCTCAAACACGGCGCCGCCGCCAAGGTCAACCCGATCGCCCGCGGCAAGGCCCCTCCGCTCGATATGTTTTTCCTTCAGCTGCTTCATGTAGCCGAGATAGATCCGTGATGTCGAGGGCATTCCGTTGTCATACACCTTTCCGACAGAATACTCATCCAGCAGCATCGCCATTCCGCCGATGTGATCTGCATGGGGATGCGTTAAGATCACGGCATCGATTTTTTTGACTGCTGCCTTGCTGAGCTCAGCGCGCAGCTTTTCCCGCTCATCCAAATCTCCTGTATCGATGAGAACATTGTGTCCCCCCGATTGTATGAGGATGGCGTCCCCCTGTCCGACATTGAGCACTTTGACCGTAAGCGTGCCGGCCGCATGCTCATTGCCGGCATGGAGAGCATCTGCTCCCATGCAGCCGGAAAAAAACGGCGCACAAAAGAATATAAATGCCGCAAAAACGGATGCCATCCGCTGTTTCATGCGCACGACAGTCTCCTTTTCGAGCGTTATGAACGCAGTGCGAGATTGATCAGGAACGCGATTGAAACCAGATACATGATCCAGCTGACCTTTTTATACTGTCCGGCAAAGAGTTTCATGACCGTATAGCTGATGAAGCCGAATGCAAACCCATTCGCAATGCTCGATGTGAGCGGCATCATGATGATCGTCAGGAATGCCGGAAGCGCATTCGTAAAGTCCGAGAAGTCGATCTTGCCCACCTCGGACATGAGCAGCGCACCGACGAGGATCAGCGCGGGCGCTGTCGCAAAGGCGGGCACGAGGCCGATGAGCGGGGCAAAGAGGAGCGCCGCGAGAAAAAGTACCCCGGCTGCAACGGCGGTGAGGCCTGTCCGTCCTCCGGCAGCAATGCCCGCTGCACTCTCGACATAGGAGGTGACCGTAGACGTTCCGAACACGGCCGAGACCATCGTGCCGACGGCATCTGTCGTCAGCGCCTTGTCAATGTTTTCGATGTGGCCGTCGGGCTTTACCATCTTCGCCTTCGTCGTCACGCCGATCAGCGTTCCCATATTGTCGAAAAGCTCAACAACCGTGAACGTAAAGATGATCGAGACGAGACCATAATGCCATGCCCCCGCAAGGTCCAACTGCCCAAACGTTTCTCCCATATGCGGAAGCGAAGTGCTGATGATGTCCCCGATGCCGTGTGGCGCAGGTGTCATGCCGAGCGCCATTCCAAGGATTGTCGTTGCAAAGATGCCGATGAGAATTGCGCCGTGAATGTTGCGCGCCATCAGCGCCGCCGTAAAGAGCAGGCCAAAGAGAGAGAGCAGCGTCGTCGGTGCCGTTACATGCCCGAGGGAGACATAGGTCGCAGCGTTTTCAACGATGAGCCCCGTCCCCTTGAGGCCGATGAATGCGATAAAAAGTCCGATGCCGACACTGATCGCCAGCTTCAGATCACGCGGCACGGCGTTGATGATCGCCTGCCGAATACCGCCGATGGTCAAAATGAGGAACAATACACCGGAGAAGAACACCGCACCAAGCGCCACCGTCCAATGCAGACCAAGGACACCGCAGACATAGTACGCAAAGAATGCGTTCAGCCCCATGCCGGGCGCGAGTGCTACCGGATAGTTTGCAAAAGTCCCCATCGCAATGGATGCCAGGGCTGCGATCCAGATCGTTGATGCAATCGCAGCCTCTTTTGGAATCCCCGCATCCGCGAGAATGTTCGGATTAACGAACAAGATGTATGCCATTGCGATAAAGGTCGTCATCCCGGCGAGCAGCTCGGTGCGCAGGGTCGATCCCTTTTCCCGCACTTTGAAGAATCGTTCGATAAAGGACGGCGGTGTCCCCTGCATCTCCATGTAAACATCTCCCTTAAACTAAAAAAACCCGACGCAGGCCAGGTATATAAATGGCGGAGTGGGAGAGATTCGAACTCTCGCAGCGGTTACCCACTCTAACGATTTAGCAAACCGTCCTCTTCAGCCTCTTGAGTACCACTCCATATTCACTTCTCGCTTCATCTGCGACATGTGATATATTAACAGAACCCATAGGACTTGTCAAGGCAAAAATCAGGGCAGCCTCGTCGTATTCCTGCATGAGAAGCAGAACCTTTGAATGCTTTCATACAGATATGCAGGCATTATATAAAAAAAATAACATATTTTTATTGTGTGGAGGTCTTTTGACAGATATAATAATAAAAGATATATATAGAGAAAAGAAAGGACTGAAGCAATGGAACTCGCACAGCTAAAGTATTTTCAGGTGATGGCAAACATACGTCACTTTACGCGCGCCGCGCGTATGCTTGACGTCACGCAGCCGGCACTGAGCCGCTCTATGTCAAAGCTGGAAAAAGACCTCGACGTCCGACTGTTCAAACGCAGCGACGGAGAAATCGAACTGACACAGGAGGGAGCGCGTCTTTTGCGTCGTGTTGACCGGATCCTGCGGGAGGTAGAAAGCGCAAGGAGGGAGGCCTCCAATCTTCAGGTCGGTTCATCTACAGAATTTAAGCTCTCGTTCATTCACTCGCTTGGCAGTTATATACTTCCACATATCCTGCGCGACTTTCAAGCCATTTACCCCGACATCCAGATACATCTGAACCAACAAGATTCGGCAGCGATGCCGCAGGTGCTTGCCGCAGGAGAAAGCGATCTCTGTCTCTGTTCTGCTCTTCCGATGACAGAGCACAGCGCATGGGCTTATCTTTGGTCTGAGGAACTCTTTGTCGCAGTTCCCCTCGGGCATCCGTTTGCAGATCGCGTGAGCATCGATCTGCATGAGCTTGAGTATGAATCGTTTATCGCGCTGAAAAACAATTACAGTCTGCGTATTCTTGTCGATCAATTTTTTGATCTTGCAGGCATTCACCCTGAAATCACATTTGAGGGCGGCGATATCTCGACACTCTCCGGTCTCGTCTCCGCTGGCCTTGGCATCAGTATTTTGCCGAAGCCCACCGGTTTCGAACATCCTGAACTTCGCTATATCCCCATCTCATTCCCTCTTTGCAAGCGTGCGCTCGGTGTCGCTTGGAACACACAGAGGCAGCTACCTCCCGCCGCCGTCAATTTCCAGCAATTTCTGATTCGGCGATTCGATGACGTGTCGGAAAAATCTTTCGTCGAACAACCTGCGTAACATGAAAAAGCATCGTGAAGAATCTTCACGATGCTTTCTTTTTATTAATTTATTCAGGGAGTCCCTGCGGTGAGCCGTCCAATACGAACGACCTTTGAGATCTGGACCTGATGCGTCTTTCCGCCCACGTCCGCAATGATGCTCGGAGTACCATCCGTAATGCTGACGCCGATGACTTTTCCCTCGAAGCTCTGCTTGGACAATTGTCCGTCCTCGCCTTTGGTCTCCGTGATCCACTGCACAGGCTGACCAATCATCGAGCTGAGCTGCCCAATGAGAACGGAAGAATTGATATTGTCTACGATCTTCGAGACTTCCGAAAGCCCCTTGGATACGTTGGTCATCTGCTCAAGTGCCGAGAACTGTGCCAACTGCGAGAGATACTCGCTGTTGTCCTGGGGATCCAGCGGGTCCTGATATTTCATCTGTGTGACGAGCAGCTGGAGAAATGCATCTTTCCCAAGTGCATCATTTCTCTTGTTTGCTGCATTCGCCTGGTTCTGTGCAGCCTCATACTCAGAGAGTTTCTGCACAACGCCGCCGACGTTGATCGTATTCAGTGGGTTTGAACTTGCCACGATATCTCCTCCTCAAATCGCTCTAGACGCGATAATCAACGCCATCTGCACCGGCAGCGCTGCCGGCTTCCTGTGCCGCGACAGGGGCAAGGCCCTCGATATCATCGAGGTAATCATCCGTATCTCCGCGTGCATAGGTCTGCGTTTCCCTGCGGCTGCCGCCGCTTTGCTGCCATGCTCCCTGCCCTTGTCCCTGCGGCATCTGTCCGTCTGCGAGACCGGTATAGACACCTACGCGATCCACCTTGATCCCCTGATTGCTCAGTTCCTGCCGAAGCTGAACAAGTGAATTCTCAATCACATTGCGGACATGCGCATTGTCGCTGTGGAAAGATGCCTGTACGGCACCGTCTGACCCGACTGCTACGCGGAGCGTGAGTTCACCGAGATGTTCCGGCTTCAAGCGGATAACCATCTGGGTATCGGTCAACGTACGCAAGAGACGTGCCTGTTCCACAATCTGACGCGGAATCTCATAGTCCGGCTGCGGTCTCGTTTGCGGTTCCTGCACAGGCTCTGAGGAAATGATCTCCTGTGTCTGAGCAGGTCCTGCTCCGCTCTGCGCGGCAATCGGCTGCGCGGTCTGCGGGGCTGTCTCCCATGTGCGCGCCGCAGTCTCAAAGGGCGCGGCAGCAGAACGCGTCTGCTGTGCCCCGTTCTGCATTGGCTGCTGTTCCTGCTGGGTACCTTCGTCTGCTGCTTCACGCTGCATATTGTCGTGGCGCATGGTGCGCTGTGCGAGTACATCAAGCGGATTTGTTCCATCCGCAGTCTCACCTGTTATGAGATTCTCTCCGACAAGCTCCGCCGCAGACTTGCCCCGCACGGGCATAGATTGTGCCTGCGCCAATGCTTCCGGTATCACTGCATGCGCTTCGGCAGACACTTTCAACGGCTGTCTGACACCTGCCTGCTGCAGCACACTCTCTGCAGGGACTTTAACATCCGCGGCAGGTATATTTTCCACGACCGGTGCCGTATCGGTATTCAGCACTGCACGAAGCTGTGCAGTCGATGCCGGATCAAGCGCGGTAAGGCGCAGAACCGCCCCAGACTCGGCTGACTGCAAAAGGGACTCATCCCCTGCTGTCGCCCCCTCTGTGACAAGAGGCTCGCCCGAAAGTGCCAAGAGGAAATTCCGGCTCTTTTGCCCCTCTTCCGGCATTTGCTGCAGGAGGTTTTGTACTGCGGTCTGCAGCTTCGTATCACCAAGCTGCTCTGCTGTCAATTCATAGCGTTCGAGGATATCGGCGAGCGCTGCGTCTAGTCCTTCGTTGGTATCCGCAAGTGCCGCATCCGTATTCAGCAGCGCTGCAAACGCTGCGGCCGCAGTATTCGGAAGTACCGCCGCATCTGCAGATTCGGATGTCGGCGATTTTGTCTGCATTGGTTTTTCATCGACAATTTTCGGTGTCTTTGCCGGAACATTCTGTGTGTCCTGTGAAGACGCATTGATATCCGCCTCCGGCACATCTGTGTTTTTCACTGACTTCACAGCGCCGTCACGTGTTTGTGCCTTTGCCGCATCTGCATTCAGTCCCTTTTGCAGCGCGCCAAATGTATCGCTGAACGAATTCTTCCCTGAGGTTGTCTGCGCACGATTCCCCGCGGATACGGGGCGCACCTTCGGCGCTCCGACTCCAACAGAGGTCCCATCTGCTGTCGATACAGCCATGAGATTACCAGCATTCATCTACACATCACCTCTTCTAGTTTGTTTATCGGAACGAATTCATTTTTTCTTAAACTTTTTTTGGCATAGCGCATTTCAACGCGTCGCCAATAGTTTCCGCGCCAAAGAGCTCCATATCGCTGAACTTTCCCTGAAGCTGACGATAGTTTTTCATGGGCAGGAGAGCACTGTGAAAGCCGAGGCGTCTTGCCTCGGAAACGCGCAGCTCTGCCTGCGAGACGGCACGCACCTCCCCGGAGAGCCCGACCTCGCCGCACACGACCATATGCGGACGCGGCAGCCGTCCCGCAAAACTCGATGCCATTGCAACGCTGAGCGCAAGATCCGCCGCAGGCTCATCGAGGCGAATACCGCCCGCGACCTTTACGTAGACGTCGGCAGCGCCAATCGGCAGCTTAACCCGCTTCTCCAAGACAGCGAGGAGCAGCTGGATCCGCTTTACGTCGACGGAATCCGCTGTACGGCGCGGCGGCTGATACGGCGTCGGCGCGACAAGCGCCTGCACCTCGACGAGCAGCGGCCGAGTTCCCTCTACGGTCGGTACAATGATTGAGCCGCTCTCCATCGCCCGCTCCGAGAGAAAGAGCTTCGATGCATCCGGCACATCGACGAGACCAATGTCACGCATCTCAAAGAGCCCGAGCTCATTCGTACTGCCAAAACGGTTCTTGACAGCGCGCAGCACGCGGTACTCAGCATTGCGCTCGCCCTCGAAATAGAGTACGGTGTCCACGATATGCTCGAGAACGCGCGGTCCCGCGAGACTTCCGTCCTTCGTCACGTGGCCAATGACAAAAACGGCAATCCCCGCTGTCTTTGCCACACGCATCAGTTCCATAGCGCATTCCCGTACCTGTGAGACGCTGCCGGGCGCGCTCTCGATGTCAGGGCGATACATCGTCTGGATAGAGTCGATGATGAAGAGTTCCGGCTGTTCATGTTCGACGTGGGCACAGATCGCGTCGAGATTCGTCTCGCTGACGACGAGTAAACCATCTGCAATTGCCTGCAGCCGATCCGCACGCATGCGGATCTGGCGGGCACTTTCCTCCCCTGTCACATAGAGAACGCGGCGGCCTGCACGCGCGATATCCGCCGAGACACGCAATGTCAAACTGGACTTGCCGACGCCCGGATCGCCCACAATGAGGACCATTGACCCTGGGATCACACCGCCGCCAAGCACGCGGTCCAACTCGCCGGACCCTGTCGAAAAACGCGGCAGATCCTCTGCCGTAATGCTTCCAATAGACTGCGGCGGTTCCGTCTGCAGAGAACCAACGCCCCTGAGCTTTTCTGCGTCGAACGAGACAAATTCCTCTGTCATAGAATTCCACGCGCCGCAGCCGGGACATTTTCCCATCCACTTCGGGGTATCGTAACCGCAGTTTTGGCAGACATACGCCGTCTTTTTCTTCTTTGCCATAAAAACTCCCACAACGAAAAGGGACTGCCTATTACAGTCCCTTCATATTTCGCTATTTCAGCAGGCGCACACCCGAGCGCACAAGCCAGCAGAGCGACCATCCCAGATTGAGGAAAAAATTCCCCATGCGCGCACGACGCTTTGCCGGTGCAAGAACATTGCACCCATGCTGCTCATACCTCATGATAGGACGCCTGCTTATCACTCTTGACACGCTTATTGCGGCGTGTGTCCTTCTTGACAAAGTCGAGTCCGTCCCCGGCCTTGCGCACAGAGATGACATCTCCGGCCGCGAAGTCCCGCGCGAGGATCCGCTCTGCGAGCGCATCTTCGATGTTTTTCTGAATGGCACGACGGAGCGGACGCGCGCCAAGCTTAACGTCTGTTCCCTTTGAGATGAGTACGCGCTTCGCCGAAGGACTGACCTCGATGTTGATCTCCTGCTCCGCGAGACGTTTCTTTACGTCGCGCAGGAGGAGGTCCACGATCTTTGTGAGCTCCGCCTCACCGAGCGCATTGAATACGATCATATCGTCTACGCGATTGAGGAACTCCGGTCGGAAGAGTTTCTTTACCTCCTCCATAACCCGCTTCTTCGCACGCTCCTCATCCGTCCCCATCGCCTGCTGCCCGATCGAAAAGCCGATCGAGCCGGTCGTGGAACGCAGATGATTTGCACCTGCATTCGAGGTCATGATGATAATCGTATTGCGGAAATCCGTAACGGTTCCCTGACCATCCGTCAAGCGGCCGTCTTCGAGCACCTGCAGAAGCATATGGAATACATCCGGATGTGCTTTCTCCACCTCGTCAAAGAGTATGATCGAGAACGGCTTCTTGCGGACGGCATCGGTGAGCTGACCGCCTTCCTCATATCCGACATAGCCCGGAGGAGCGCCGACGAGCCGTGCCGTCGTATGCTTCTCCATATATTCGGACATATCAAAGCGTATGATCGCTTCCTCCGAACCGAACACGCTCTCTGCGAGTGCCCGTGCAAGCTCCGTCTTACCCACCCCGGTAGCGCCGAGAAAAAGGAAGGAGCCGATGGGGCGGCGCGGATCTTTCACACCGGCACGTGCACGCCGCACCGCCTTAGAGACGGCACGCACGGCCTCATCCTGTCCGATGACGCGGCGTCCGATATGTTTTTCAAGCGCCAGGAGACGATCGGATTCCTTTGCCGCGATGCGCTGTACGGGAATGCCCGTCCACTGCGCCACGACATCCGCAATATCATCCTCCGTAACAAGAATCTCAGCCCGTTGGTCTTCGCCGCGACGCGACTCCTCCAGCCGTGCGCGCAGCTCCTGCTCACGATCGCGCAGGCGTGCCGCCTCCTCATAGTCCTGTCCGCTGATTGCGGCATCTTTTTCTTTTACGGTTTCCGCTATCTCCGTGCGCAGTTCAGTGAGGCGATCGGTTCCGCGAATATTCTTCATGCGTACGCGCGAGGCCGCCTCATCCATGAGGTCGATCGCCTTATCGGGCAGGAAACGATCTGTGATATAGCGCTTTGAAAGACGTACAGCCGCTGCAACGGCGGTATCCTCAATATGTGCATGATGAAATTCCTCATATTTTTCACGCAGACCAAAGAGGATCTGCTCCGCACTTTTCTCGCTTGGTTCCTCCACCATAACGGTCTGGAAGCGTCGTGCGAGCGCACTGTCTTTAGCAAAGTGCTTCTTGTATTCACTGAGCGTTGTCGCACCGATGATCTGCATCTCTCCGCGCGCAAGGGCGGGCTTTAAAATATTTGCCGCATCAAGCGAGCCCTCTGCACCACCCGCACGGATAAGCGTATGAATCTCGTCAATAAAGAGAATGATGTTTTTCGCTTTGATCACATCATCCACAACATTTTTAAGGCGTTCTTCGAACTCACCGCGGTATTTCGTGCCTGCGACAAGCGCCGTCATCGACAGCGTGACGATGCGTTTATCCTCAAGCAGGAAAGGCACCTCGCCGGCTGCAATACGCTGCGCAAGCCCTTCGGCGACAGCGGTCTTTCCGACGCCCGCCTCGCCGAGGAGAATTGGATTGTTCTTCGTACGGCGCGCGAGGATCTGAATAACGCGGTCAATCTCTGCATCGCGGTCAATGACAGGATCAAGCCCCCCTGTACGCGCGGCCTCGATCAGATCGCGCCCGAATTTTTTGATTGAGGCGGGAAGGCCGCTGCGTTCACCCTTTCCCTTCTTTTTTCGGGCTGTCTTTTCCTTGGGCTCTTCCTCCGCCTCGCTCATGCGCTCGAGTACTTCGCTCTGCACCTCTTCAACGTCGACATCGAGTTCTTCGATCGTACGGACCGCCGTCCCCTCTGCCTCGGTGAGGAGACTAAGCAAAATATGCTCCGTTGTCACAAAGGAACGCTCCTCGCGCGCAGCGTCGATCGCTCCCTGCATAACACGCTGAGCGCGCCGCGTATAGTAGGGGGTCTCATCCGGACGAAGGACATCCTGAAACCCGTCCGAGCTCCGAATCACCTGCTCGGCGCTGTCATAATCCACGCCGAATTTATCCAAGGTCTCCGCTGCAATGGTATCGCGCATATGCAAAATCCCCAGCAGCAGCTGGCCGGTGCCAATATATCCTTTTCCGCGCCGCTGTGCAATATATTGTGAAAACTCTACGGCTTTAATCGCCGCCTGTGTGAAAAATTGACGATAGTTCAATCTGTCCCCTCCTTATCCCTGTGTTCCATATTTATGCAGGATCGTGCGCACGCGTGATGCGCGCATGCTGTTGAGCTCTCCTGCCGATAAATTCTCGTTTTCCGCCGCATACTTGAGATAGCCGTCGCGTGCAGCAACAACAATCTCAGCATAGCATTCCGGCGACACATCTGTGATGATCCCCCGATCGATGCCATAACGCACACGCGAGAGGAGATCAAAGACCTCCTGCTCCGTCAGTGCGCGGGCATAGGAGAGAATGCCAAAAGCGCGCCATACACCGTCCTCAACTCCGTCTCTCCCAAAATAGGAAAGAGCCTTGCGCGCACGCCGCTCATGCGCAGCGATCTCTCCCACTGCTGTCCGGAGGTTCTCAATCATTTCTGCCTCCGAATAGCCAAGTGTCAGCTGATTGGATATCCTATAAAGATGCGCGCCCTCGCCGCTCCCCTCAAGCAAATGAACGGCAAGGCCAAGCTGCGGTGATATATTGGCGATATTCTCTATGTTTCCGGTATAGACAAGCCCCGGCAAATGAAGAATGACAGAAGCGCGCAGCCCCGTTCCCAGATTTGTCGGATATGCTGTCAAATACCCCATTGTTTCATCAAAGGCAAGATCCAGCCGCTCCTCAATATAATCATCAATGCGCGACGCTATATCAAATGCCTGCGTCAGCGAAAGCCCCGGGCTCATCGCTTGGATATGCAGATGATCATCCTCATTGACAAGGATGCTGATGCAGGCATCCCCGCTGATATAAGCCGTACGGTGCGGCTGTGCTTCAGCAAATTTTTCACTTATAAGACGCTTTTCGATCAGAACATCACGCTGGAGATTCGTCAGCTGATCGATCGATATGCGGTCAAACGACAATCCGATCTCTGCCGCGATGTCTGCAAATGCAGTGTCCACAACCTTCTGGATCTGCGCCAACTGACTATGGTCAGCACGCCCCGGGAATGGAAGATTGACCAAATTGCGCGCAAGACGCACACGGCTGGAGAGCACCACATCGCTGTCCTGCCCCTCTGTTCCGAACCACGGAAGTCGTTCAGCACGCAGGAGATCATCAAGAGCCATGACCGTTCTCCTCCAGCTGACGCTCCAACGAACGGATTCGGTCGCGATACTCTGCCGCTTTCTCATACTCCTCGCGCGCAACTGCCTCTTTTAGGCGCGTGCGGAGCTGATCCGCCTCCTGGCGAAGCATAATAGAACTCCCCGAACGGCGGGGAATCTTGCCGCGGTGAACGCTCGATCCGTGAATACGCCGCAGGAGCGGTGTAAGTTCATGATGAAATGTTTCATAGCAGACGGAACAGCCAATCTGCCCCGTCTGCGGGAAATCCTGAAATCGCATGCCGCAGTTCGGGCAAGTGATGTGCGGCGCATCTTCCTCAGACGAGGTCTCCTGCTGATTGCTCCCGAAAATCCCTTTCAGAAAATCATCTGCAGAGACATTCTGCTGCTGTGCGCGCAGAATTGATGCCCCGTAATGCGCAGCGCAGCTCATACATATATTTTTTTCACTTCGACCGCCCGGACCGATCTGCACGATGTGCACAATCGCTTCATTGCGGCCGCATTCTTCACAGATCATGGCGATATCCCTTTCCACCGATCCCAAAACATTTCGGCACAGCCGATTTTATCTTTTCTATCGAACAACTACGTAAAATTCTCCAACGTCAAGATCATCGTCTTCAGCATCTGTACACGCTCCTCAGCAGCCAGCGTCTCGGAGTGAAAAAGCCCCGTCACCATCTGCATCAAGAGCGCAGCTTCGCGTGTTTCAACCATCCCATGCTGCACCAGATAGCGCACCATGGACTGCACGGTTCCCATATCAGTATTTTCATCGATCTTCGACAGCATGTCCTGATAGACAAGATCACGCAGAGGTACCTGAACAATGCGAATAAATCCGCCCAGTCCCCGCCGCGACTCCACAACAAATCCTTTATCCTGCGTAAAACGTGTGGAGAGCACATAGCTGATCTGCGACGGTGCGCATGAAATCTCATCTGCGATATCCGTTCGCCGCAGCTCCACCTGACCATCCTGACGCGAAGCAAGCTGACGGAGAATATAAGATTCTATCATATCAGCAATATTGCTCATTGTATCACCTTCTCTTGGATTCCTTAATTGTGCTTTTTCCTATTATATTTGACTTTTCGACTTTTGTCAACTTGTCAACATATTATCCTTCAAAACAGACCGATATATATTTTTTTCTGTGAAAAAGGCCCCTGACGGGAGCGTAAAAACATATATAAACCAAATATTTCTTGCATGCAGACCACTTTTATATCATAATTGTCTTACGCGAAGGTGGCGGGACATCTCTCACGAACAGGGGGTTCCCATGGAAACCGACAAAATGTTTTCCTATCAATCGTTTTTGCTCCATCCTAAGAAAAAAGTTGCCGATTTGGAAAATATCGCCCCCGGAACTTTTATCAACATAAACGATGCGAAAGGCATCGAAAAAATCGCAAAATACATAGGTGACTTTGAAATTGAGGGAGCAATTGTATTGAATTACTATAACCAATCGATATTGACCCTCCAAAACTGGGATTACGTAGATATTCTCTGGAGCCATATGGCAAACGCGGTGGATAAGGTTCTGAAGGAAGGCGAAGCAATCTGCAGATTTTGGGGATGTCCAAATGAAATCTCCTTCAAAGAATGTGGCAACAGTTTCATTCGGTTGCGTACAAATTGGAATGACCAGCGATATCTGTTGCCGGAAAAAGAACTCTTCATGACGATTCTCTACGGCACCATAGACTTTTTCAAAAAATTAAGTTCCCCGCCGTGGCGGTTCAGATCGTACGCGGAGTCAATTGCCTACTATTATGACATTATGGGACGAGTAAAGGAAAAAAGAGAGTTATCAGCATATCGTTGGGATTCCATCGAACGTATATGATGATAGGCTCCCATCCGGAAACCGAGATGGAGCAGGTGTCCCTCCGGAATGGCAAAATCTAAAATCAAGGCTGTACTGAATTTTTTCTTCCGTACAGCCTATTCGGTGACCAAATAAAAAAGCGCCGTCAAAACGACGCAGGACACACTTTAATCTGTTAATACCGCCGCAAAAATTCCCGTCCAAAGACAGCGACGGTGTAATAGAATCCGATGAGGAACGGGAGATATTCGGCAATAAGGCGCCAGCAGACAGCAACAATCCCAACGGTACCCGCAGGAACAGCAGCGGCAAAGAGCAGAACGAATCCTCCCTCGGCAATGCCGGAGCCGCCCGGCGTCGGACTGAAATAGAGCAGCATATTGAGGAAGATCATGCGGCCCATGACAGTGTACCAATCGGCATCGGTAACGCCAAGTCCGAGCAGGAGACACGGTACAACGGCATAGATGCAGAGGAGATTCAGGCCCGACTCCGCAAAGACGACAAGCATTTGCTGCGGTGCATCAAGGAGAAGAGAGATCGCGCTCTTTGTATCGCGGTAGAGCGCGAAAAGCTGATGCCTCCGCTTGTCGCGCAGACGACGCGCAATCCATATGACAACGTAGTCAAGATAGCCGCGGCGTGCTCCGATAACGATGAAGATGATGCCGACAAACGCTGCAAGCGTAACTGCCATCAGGAGATCATTTGATACGCCCGGAACAATCCCCTCGTCATGGAGGAAGATGAACGGCATGCAGAGCGCGAGAAAAAAGATCGAGAGCAGCGTGCGCACGATGACAAGTACGGCGGCCTTCCCCGTGGGCACGCCCGCATGGCGCAGGAACATGACTTGAGCAACTGCTCCGCCGGTCGCCCCCGGCGTGAGTAGAGCGAGAAAATAATTGCCGAAGATCACCTGAACCGCCTGGTACAAGGTGATTTTTTCATTTGAAATCTTAACAAGATGCATCAGACGACTGCCGTCAAAGAACATGCCGAGCCCGACGGCAAGCAGAGCCAGAAGGAGCGACCACGGATGAAAGCGCGTCAGATTATGAAAGGTGTTGATGTCTACCGTCGTATAGATGACTGCGGCGGAGATGCCGACAACAAGCACAAAGAGAAGGAGAAAGCGTCGCGTGAATTTGCTCATGCTTACGCTCTCCCCTTTCTTCTATTCGGACAGATATTCTTCATGCGCCGCAAAGGCGTTGTGACTGTGGATGGATTCCTCGTTCTCGCACTCCAACGAGAAATATGCGAGCCCCGGCAGACGCCGCAGGGCAAGGACGGTATCGCGCAGGATATCCTCGACGAACTTCGGATTCTCGTATGCTTCTTCCGTGACATATTTCTCATCTGCACGCTTGAGCAGCGGATAGATGGGCGCGGATCCCTGCTGCTCAAGAAGCACCGCCAGTTCCTCGATGTAGATGCACGGCACGCCTTCACGATATCGGAGCCGCACGCGTGCTATGGAACGTTGGTTATGCGCCCCATACGCAGATATCTCCTTGCTGCACGGGCAGAGTGAGGTAAACGGCATGGCGAGCCCGAGTTCGAACAGCATCGATGCGCCGCGCTGCTTGCGCCCGGTGAAGGATGCATCCACATCCAGCAGAGAGACACGCCCGCTGACCGGCGCCTTCTTCTCGAGAAAGTAGGTGAATGCGAGTGTGACCTCTGCAGCCTCGGCATGAAGACGATCGAGTGCCTCTGTCAGCATCGCCTCCATCTCCTCCTCTGCCAGTGGTTTTTCGCTCCACGGCAGGAGGATTTCGAGGAAGCGGCTCATATGCGTGCCTTTGAACTCCATCGGGAGAGACACGGTAAATGAGATGCGCGCGAGCACCTGCTGATAGCCGCCTGTCTGTTTCTTGATGAGAAAGGGCAGGCGCAGCTCCTTGACGCCGACGCGCTGAATGGCAATGCCGCGGCTGTCCTCACGGTTCTGTACGTCCAACATCACTGGCCTCCTGCCGCGTACGGGATCGGATCGCGCCGTCCCGCCGCGGCAAAGCCGCGCAGACGCAGAACACAGCTGTCGCAGACGCCGCACGCCTCCTCTTCACCGCGATAGCAGCTTGTCGTCAGCTCATAGGGCGCTCCGAGCTTCGTCCCGAGGCGAATGATTTCCCCTTTAGAGAGGCTCTGCAGGGGCGTCTCAACGATAATACGCCGCCCACGCTCAGCGGCCGCCGCCGTCGCGGCATCTGCCGCCGCTTGAAACGCTGCAATGAATGCAGGGCGGCAGTCGGGATATCCCGAATAGTCAACAGAATTCACGCCGATATAGAGATGCGTCGCGCCTACGCGTTCCGCATAGCCAAGCGCATAGCTCAAAAATATGAGGTTGCGCGCAGGCACATAGGTCGCGGGGATGTCTGTCCGCTGTGCATCACCTTCCGGCACATCAATCGTATCGTCAGTCAGCGCCGATCCGCCGACAGCATTCATATTTGTCTCGATGATGAGATGCTCTGCCGCGTGATAATGCACGGCGATCTTCTTTGCGCACGAGAGCTCTCGAATATGACGCTGATGATAGTCAAAGCTGACGGGATAGAGTTCATGACCTGCCGCATCGGCGACTGCCATACAGGTACAGCTGTCGAGACCGCCGGAGAGAAGGACAACCGCTTTTTCCCCCATAGTATTCCCTCTCATCCGCGCAGCGAAGCAATGGCTGCTGCAATATCCGAGGAACCGTAGATATAGGAGCCGGCAACCAGTACGTTTGCCCCTGCCGAGCGCACGGATTCCGCTGTCTCGGCGTTGATGCCCCCATCGACCTCAATGTCGATATCCAGCTCATTATCCGCAATCGTATGGTAGAGCGCATGTATTTTTCCGACGGTATTCTCGATGAATTTCTGCCCGCCAAATCCGGGATTGACGGTCATGAGAAGAACCATATCAGCGTCATCAATCAGTTCCTCGAGCGTGTAGATGGATGTGCCCGGATTGAGTGCAATGCCCGCCTTGCAGCCAGCTGCCTTGATCTGCTGGATGACGCGATGTGCATGGCGTGTCGCCTCGACATGGAACGTGATGATATCCGCCCCTGCCTTCGCGAACGGCTCAATGTGCGTCTCGGGATGCTCGACCATGAGATGTACGTCAAAGACAGCCTTGGAAACTTTGCGGAGACTCTCCACGACACAGGGACCCAACGTAATATTCGGCACAAAGGTTCCGTCCATCACGTCAATGTGGATATATTCCGCACCCGCTTTCTCTACGCGGCGCACATCCGCGCCAAGGTTTGCAAAATCCGCCGACAGGATGGACGGCGCGATAATCGTGGGACGTTCGATGTGAATATGCTCCTCCTCATGCATGTCCTCTTCGTACTCGTGTTTATGTTCATGTGCCATTTGATTCTCCTATTTCTTTTTTGACCGAATCTCATCGAGCAGCGCAATATAGGCATCGTATCGCTCGCGTGAAATCTCTCCCACCGCGGCCGCCGCCTTAACGGCGCAGCCTGGCTCATGGCTGTGGCTGCACGGCGCGAATCTGCATCCTCCGTACTTGGAAAACTCGGAGAAGCATGCAGTCAGTTTCTCTTGGCTTATCTCCGTGAGCTCCTGCTGGGTAAAGCCCGGCGTATCCACAACGTATCCATTCATAAACGGAAGGAGCTCGGCACGCCGGGTTGTATGGCGCCCGCGGCCGATCTTCTCGCTGACGGCCCCGGTCACCAGCGCAAGCGACGGATCAAGCGCATTGAGCAGGGAGGATTTCCCCGCTCCCGACGGCCCCGCAAATACGGTAATCTCCCCCGCAAGACGCCGGCGCAGATCATCCAGTCCCGTGCCGCATTCCGCCGAAACACGCAGGACCGGATATCCCGCCGCCTCATATTCCGCAAGGAAATGCTCCGAGTCCCCCCGATAGAGGTCCATCTTGTTGATGCAAAGCACAATCTTTGCAGCACCGGAGCACTCGGCAAGCACGAGGAAACGGCTTACGACGAGCGGATGCGGATCGGGCGATGCGGCGGCGACTGTGATGACGATTTGGGTCAGATTCGCCACACGCGGCCGCTGCAACAGATTCGAGCGCTGTTCGACATGCTCGATTACGCCCTCTTTGGGAGATATACGATCCAGTACAACGATGTCTCCCGGAAGAATCTCCGTATCGCTGCGTCCTTTTTTGATCCTGCCGCGCAGCTTGCAGAGGATGACTGCATCCTCCGCCGCGACATGGAGAACGCTGTTATAGACCTTTAGGATACGCCCGTGCTGTTTCACATACGATCTCCCTATTCCGTTTTTTCGGTTTGGATACGGCGTCCGGACGGATCTTTTTCACCCTTCTTCGTATCTCCGTTCTTCGTATCCTTCCCCTTTGTATTTCCGGAGGATTTTTTCCCGCTCGAAACGACGAGACGCACAGAGCTTCCTGCATCCACCTCAGTTCCGGCCGCAGGCGACTGACTGACGACTGTTCCGGCTGCCTGTGTGCTTTCCTGCTCCGATGTCCCGCCGACACTCAGGCTGCTGCCTTCGATTATCGTCCGTGCGCGATCAACAGGCACGCCCTTCACATCGGGAACAGAGACTTTTTTGATCTTCTGTCCCTTGCTGACGGTAATATCCACAGTCTGCCCCTTGCTGATGCGCGTCCCGCTGCGCGGATCCTGGGAGATAACCGTTCCGCTGTCCTCATCGGAGAATGTCTCATAGGCAGAACCGAGCCGGAGCCCCATCTGCTGCAGCTTGTCGATCGCATCCGATTGGTTGAGTCCGCGCAGATTGGGCATCTCGAGTTCTTCTCCGCCCTTGCTGACATAGATCGTGATTGCCCGTTCTTCTTTGACCATCGTGCCTGCCTCCGGCGTCTGAGATACGACGACCCCCACCGGCACCGATGCGTCATACGTCTCTGCAACCGTGACGCGCAGATGCTGATCTTCGAGGATCTGGCGCGCGAGAGTCATCTGCTTGCCCGTCACATCGGGAACCGTGATCTCAACGGAACTCCAGAATTTGCCGAAACTCAAGAAGAATCCCGTAAAAAATCCCAACAGAAGAATGAGCAGCAGCCCGAACTTAAATTTCTTCGTGCGAAAGAAGGGGCGCTCCTCTCCTTCCTGCGGAACTGCATCCTCCTCCGCCTCAGCGAGTGCGCCGATCTCCTGTGCCTCCACCGGCGTCAAGACGCGTGTCGCATCGGGATCAAACGCCGGCAGAGCCTCCGTATCGCTGCGCATCATCTGCTCTGCCCGAACGATATCCTGAACGAGCATGCTGCTGTCCGGGCGCTGTGCTGGATCCTTCGCCATCATCCGCGTTACGAGGGCCTCTACGACAGGAGGTATGCCGGGGGCAATCATATGCAGCGGCTGAGGATCCTCTTCAAGATGTTTGCGTGCGATGCTCACTGCCGTGTTGCCGTCAAACGGAATCCGCCCTGAGAGCATTTCATAGAGAAGAACGCCCAGCGAATAAACGTCCGATTTCGGCGTAATCATCGTGCCGCGTGCCTGCTCCGGAGAAAAATAGTGCACCGACCCCATGATATTATCATTGTAAGTCATTGTAGACTCGGTAACCGCGCGCGCAATGCCGAAATCCGCCACCTTCACATTTCCGTCCGGCATGACGAGGATGTTGTGCGGCTTGATATCGCAGTGCACAAGGTTATTCGCATGCGCTTGGGCGAGGGCGCCCGCAATCTGGCGGGCAATCTGGAGCGCCTGCGGGACGGGGACCGGCCCCTCCTCCTTGATGCGCTCTTTCAGCGTGCGTCCCGGAACATATTCCATGACGATATAATGGCGCCCCTCAGCGACGCCGACATCGTAGACATTGACGATGTTCGGATGCGTAATGCGCGCCGCCGCTTTCGCCTCCCGCTGAAAACGCGTGATAAATTCCGTATCGTTCTCATACTGCTGATGGAGAATCTTAACGGCGACGGTGCGCTCCAAAAGTTGGTCCTTTGCTCGATAGACATCTGCCATGCCCCCGCTGCCCACCAGCGCTTCCAGCGCGTAGCGTCCATCCAAGACACGCTCAACCATGATCGTTCCTCCTAACGCCTCTGCCATGCACTCTGCCTGAGGTCTCTATCATAAAAGGGCTTCAGCCCTCAAAATAAGCTCTGATAATCTGACGCGCAATTCCTGCCGCCGCTCTGCCGCCGAAACCGCCTTCTTCTACGAGAACGGCCAACACGATTTTGCGGCCGCCTCGCTCCGCCGAGCCGATGAACCATGCGTGATCCGTTCCGCTTGTATTCTCCGCTGTACCGGTTTTTCCTGTGACACGCACGCCCGCGACATCTGCCGCCGTTCCGGTGCCCGCCGCAACAACATCCGCCATGTAGCCGTCAATAAGCGCTGCACGCTCCGCTGTCGTTGCCGTTCTCCATACAGAGGGATCAGCTTCATAAAGCACCGTCCCCTCCGGCGTCAAAACGGCATCCACAAGATACGGGCGCATGATGTGTCCGCCATTGGCAAATGCATCGGCAACAAGTGCCATCTGCAGCGGTGTAACGAGCAGTTGTCCCTGTCCGATGCCGGTCTGCGCAATTTCCCCATCTGTGAGTTTGCCGAAGTCCGGCACATGAGCCGCCGTCATAGCAATCTCAGGAGAGGCAAGTTCCTCTCCGATGCCAAAGCGGGAGAATGCGCTTGACAGCCCGCTTCCACCAAGCCGCAGGGCCAGCGTGGCAAATGTGACGTTGCAGGATTCGCGCAGTGCATCGGAGAGACGCAGCTTTCCATGTGCCTCCCCGTGACTCTCGTGCAGCACGTAATCCGTACCGATTGCGAGTTCGCCCGTACAGGTGAAAACCTCGTCCGGATTGGTTGCACCCGCCGCGAGTGCGGCATCGGCAATGAGCGTCTTAAACGTCGATCCAGGCGGGTAGAGGCCCTGGACGGCGCGGTTGAGAAGCGGGCTGTCCGCACGTGCGGAGAGTTCATTCCACTGCGCTTCCGCTGCCGAAGGGTCAAATGACGGTGCACTCACCATCGTGAGCACGCCCCCTGTCGCAGCATCGAGAACGACCACAGCGCCGCGATGCGTGCCGAGCGCGTTCCACGCAACTTTTGAGAGCGATGCATCAACAGTCAGGCGGACATCATACCCTGCATCCAAGCGCAGAAGGGTCCGAAGCGGCCCCATCCGCGCCGCATCTGTCGTAACACCGCTGAGTTCCAGGCCCTCCGTCTGCTCAATGCCCGTCGCGCCATAGCGCTCTGTCAGATACCCTGTTACCGGCGCGAGAATGCGCCCATACGGGTAGGAGCGTACGCCTTCCGCGGAGCTCTCGGCAAGGATATGCCCCACGTGATCGAATACGCGTCCTCGACGAATGTCCTTCTCCATCAGCGCCGTCCTCGTATTGAGCGGATGCGCTGCGAGCTCCGCACCATCCCAAACGCTCAGCTTCGCAAGATAGAGTATCTGGACGGCAATGAGACCAAGCAGGAAAGCCGCGGCGACGGCGATGTGCTTGCGAATTTTCCGATCAGCCATCTGCCGCCCCCCGGGACGTTCCCGACAATGCCGTCAGAATGCCGACGAGGATAAAACTTGCCGCCATCGAACTCCCGCCGTAACTAACGAACGGCAGGGTGATCCCGGTGAGCGGCAGAAGTTTCGTCACACCCGCCGTGATGATAAACGCCTGCAGCAGGAGACTTGCAGCACATCCCGCCGCAAGCAGCGACTCCTGCGCCCGCGGCAGTCCCATCGCAATGCGGCTGCCGCGCCAGAAGAGCAGCGCATAGCCCATGAGGACAAGAACCGCCCCGAGCAGGCCGAACTCCTCGGCAATCGCCGCAAAGATGAAGTCCGTATGCACCTCGGGAATAAGATGCGGATGTCCCTCCGCAAATCCCGTTCCCCAAACACCGCCTGTGCCGATGGCAAAGAGTGACTGTACAACCTGGTAAGACATCCCGTTCGGGTCAGCCCACGGATGCAGCCAGATATCAAAGCGCACGCGGACGTGTCCGAAGAGCGCATAGCTCGCTGCCGCCGCGATGAGGATAAAGAGCCCCGCGAGGAACACATAGGATTTGCGCCCCGTCCCCATATAAGTCATGAGCACCGCCATCCCGAAAAAGAGAAGTGCCGATCCGAGATCGCGCGCAATGACAAACATCAATACGGAGAGTCCCCAGAGCGCGATGAGAGGAGCGATGAAACGCACCGGCGGCAGATGCAGGAAGAGTACGCGCCGCGCCGGCAGCGTCAGCACGGCAAGGTGATCGGCAAGGTATGCCGCAAGAAAGAAGATGAGCAAAATCTTGCCGAACTCCGAAGGCTGCATGGAAAAAGAACCGAATACAAGCCAGTTCTTATTCCCCCCGATACTCACTCCAAAGAGAAGCGGCAAGAGGAGAATGACCGTCGTCGCAATGCCCAGCACATAGGGATAGTCGAGGAGACGCCGCAGACGCTCCCACAGGAGCACCACAGCTCCCCAGAGGACGATGCCGACACACGCCCAGCGCAGCTGCGCGGCGAACAGCTCCGGCTTCAGGCGCGCGATCTCCGCAAGGCCCACGGCAAGCAGCACGTAGGAGAGGCCGAGCGGAACACAGTCAAGCTTTCGCTGCAGCGCGATCACATAGCTGGCGGCAGCGCATGCGAGGAGGAGAAGGAGCCACGGCAGATACGGCGTATCCGTGTGCCAGTCAAACAGCCAGCCGGGCTGTCCGGCCCCTTTCTTCAGCAGGAGAACGCCAAGTGCGCAGAAGAGGAAGCAGACAGGCGCGATTTTCAGTCCCTGTGTCATGATGCTTCATAGGCAAGGGCAATCGCTGTGATATTGTCTTTGCCGCCCTCCGCGAGCGCCCGCTCCACCATACGATCAGCAACGCCCGCAAACCTGTTGTCTCCGAGCAGTACCGAGAGATCCTCATCTGAGACCATATTGGTCAGCCCGTCTGTGGCGAGCAAAAGGCGGTCGCCATTCTCGAGAGAAAAGGAATCCCCGTCGACATGAAGACGTTCCTCTATCCCGACGGCACGCAGGAGAAGATTCTTGCGCGGATGGTGCTGCGCCTCCGCCTCACTCAGCTCACCGCGGGAGACCAGCTCCTCCACATAGGAGTGATCCCGCGAGACCTGCCGAAAGACGCCGTGCCGCAAAAGATAGAGGCGGCTGTCCCCGACATGGGCATAATGCGCTGTCCGCGCCTGTTCGTCAATATGGAGAACCGTAGCTGTGGACCCCATCCCCTCATAGGAAGGATTTTCCTCAGAGGCCTCCAGTACCTGCTGGTTTGCGCGCAGAACGGCGCTCTGCAGCGTCGCCGCATCAATTGCTTCTGCCGCATTTGCCATATCGCGTACTGCAGCGACCACCATACGGCTCGCCACCTCGCCCGCCGCATGCCCGCCAAGCCCGTCCGCTACCACATAAACGGATGGAGAGAACACACCGTAGCTGTCCTCATTCGATGTCCGCACATGTCCGATGTCCGATGCGCTCGAAACCTCTATCATGTAATTACCTCTCAAACCGCAGGGCAACCCCACCGATGCGCAGAACATCGCCCGGACGCAGATACGCCCGCCCCGCTAAAAGTCCGTCATTTAGATAGGTGTGATTGCGGCTGCCCAAATCCTCCGCAATATATGCATTCTCTCTCTGATAGATTAATACATGATGATGTGATACAAAATTATCCGCCAGGACAATATCGTTGTCCTCGCTCCGCCCGATTGAAAGCTCCTGCCCCACAGGAAATCGTCGGCCCGCGATCCCCTCTCCCGCTACAACAAGCAGGGATGCTGCGCCTGCAGGCTGTTCCTGCGGCTGCGCTGCCTCTTTTAGATCGCTGCGCAGCGTGCGAAACATCATGCTGCCAAGGCGTACGACCGCATAGGCGAGCCAGAGGAGGGCGCCGTATTCGAGCGCAACGCGCAGCACCTTAAGTGTGATCGCCGGCATCACAGCACCTCATAGCGCAGCGCTGTCGTGCCGAACCGTATTTCGTCTCCGTCGCACAGGCGCTGCACTTCTACGCGGGCGCCGTTCACGAAGCTGCCATTGCGGCTCTGAGCATCATAAAGTGTATGCCGATGCGACTCGTAGGAGATCCATGCCTGCACACGAGAGATATTGGAGTCCGTGAGGATGAACTCGTTGCGCGGCATCCGCCCCATATAGATTTTGCGCTCACCAAGATGCACAGAAACGCCTTCATCTGCTCCGTTGAGAACCGTAAGCGCAGCAAGTTCGTGCTCCGGCGGGAGATTCAGACAGCGGGCCTCCGTCAGCGAGGGCCGCTCGAGGACGATCGTCTGCGCCGTCGCATCACAGGATGCGTCCGCATCATGCTCGGATACAGATTCCCGCTGGATATGCACAGTGAGCTGATAGGTACCTGCGCGCAGAGCGGTATCGTGCGCAAAACAGATGCTGAGCTTTCCTTCCATCGTGAGATCGGCACGTATGATGTACTTCTTGAGCGCCGTTCCGAGTTCGTCTGCCACGCGGTGCGAACAGAGGCGCTGATAGTCCTCCGTTCCGAGGGAGATGACATAGGCGTTTGCGAGACTGCTGTCCGCACTCTGCTTCTTTGCCTCCTTCTCGAGGCCTTTGACAAGTTCGACAGGCTCCAAGTGACTGCTGAACTTTCGATTGAAAAAACCCTCGATATGCTCTCCCAGAAAAGATTCCACGCGATCGATCATCGTGTAATGCTCTCCTTTGGTTATGGGAATCACTGATTATCCGTGATTCCTATGAATCAGACTTAACAATTCCTATATCATAGCATAAAAGCATGAAAATTTACAGTCCTGCTTCCATGAGACGATTGCGAAGCTGTCCGCATGCGGCCTGAATGTCTGTTCCCATCTCGCGGCGCAGGGTCGCCGTAATGTGCCGCTGCGCAAGAATTTTTTGAAAGCGCCGGATCGCAGCTTTATCCGGACGGAAAAGACTGCGCTCCGCCACTGGGTTGATCGGAATGAGGTTCACGCTTGCCAGCTGTCCCCTGAGGAGCTTCGCCAGCTGTTCCGCCTCGCGCGGTCCGTTGTTCACATCGCGAATCAAAATATACTCATAGGTCACGCGCCGCTTCGTCCGCTCTGCATAAAAGCAAGCTGCACGCAGGACATCAGCAAGCGGATACATGCGGTTGACCGGCATAATCTCAGAGCGCAGTTCCTCCGTCGGCGCATGAAGGGAAATCGAGAGCGAGATGGGAATGCCCTCTTCCGCCAGACGTTCAATACCGGGAACAATACCTGAAGTCGAGAGTGTAATTCCGCGATAGCTGAGCCCGATCGTATAGTCCTCATGCAGGAGCCGCAGCGCCGCAACCACATTATCATAGTTCTCCAGCGGCTCACCGGAACCCATGACGACAATCGTATCGACATGCCCCCCCTCCGCACGCAGAAAATCCGCAATGCCGATCACCTGCGCCGCAATCTCCCCCGCAGTCAGATTGCGCTGCAGCCCGTTCAGCGTAGACGCACAGAACGCGCAGCCCATCCGACAGCCTGCCTGCGTCGAGACGCAGACACTGTTGCCGTACGCATGCCTCATGAGCACCGTCTCCGCCGTCTGCCCGTCGGCAAATTCGTAGAGCAGCTTGATCGTCGCTCCGTCAGCGGAGTGCAGACGCGAGATCACCGCGGGGCGCTCGATGGAAAAAATCTCAGCCAGCCGCGTGCGCAATTCCTTGGGCAGATTATCCATGGCATGCAAAGAGACCGCTCCGCGCTGATACATCCATCGAACGATCTGATCTGCGCGAAAGCGGGGAATCTGATGTTCCCGAAGCGAGGCGGCAAGCGCCTCCTTTGTCCAGCCGAAAATATTCATAGGCGCCTCATGCGGGCGATGAAGAACCCGTCCGGACCATCCGTCTCCGGCATAATCTGAACCATCTGCTCCGCGCGTTTTTTACCGGGAAGAAAGGCGCCTGTCTCCTCAAGGGAAAAGTCCGGATGCGTCTTTAGGAAATGCTCAACCACCGCTGTATTCTCACAGTCCTCCATCGTACAGGTACTATATACCAGAACGCCGCCCTTTCTGACCGCCTGCGCCGCGCTCGCAAGGATCTCGCGTTGGAGCGGCGGCAGTGTCTTGCGGTCCGAGGCGCTCTTGCGCCAGCGCGCATCAGGCTTGCGGCGCAGAACGCCGAGTCCGGAGCACGGCGCATCAACGAGCACGCGGTCGGCCTGCTCCTTGTAATGCGCGCCGATCTCCCGCGCATCGAGCACGGCGGCCTCAATGATCGAGATGCTGAGCCGCTTTGCGTTGCGTTCGATGCGTCGGATTTTCTCCTCATAGATGTCAAATGCCAAGATGCGCCCGCGATTCTCCATCCGCTGCGCAATGTGCGTCGTCTTTCCGCCCGGTGCGGCACAGGCATCAATCACGGTCATGCCCGGCTCAGGCGCGAGCACATGCGCCACAAGCATGGAGCTCTCATCCTGTACCTGCGCAAGGCCCTCGTGCAGAGGCGCGAGCACGTTCAGTGCTCCATGCGCGCGCAGGATGACGCCTTCGGGCACCCATGCAGATGTACGTGCCTTCACGCCCGCCGTCTCAAATTTCTCAATCAGCTGCGTACGCGAAATGCACAGCGTATTTGTCCGCACGGAGAGCGGCGCGCTCGTATTATTGCAGCGGCAGAGTGCCTCCGCGCGCTCATAGCCATAGGCGCGCACCCAACGCTCCGTCATCCACAGAGGATGCTGCTCGCGCAGCGCCAGTGACCGCGCATCGCGCCCCTTTGGGAGCGCCGCACGCTCCGGCTCGCGCAGCGCCGTTCGAAGCACGCCGTTGACGAATGAGGCTGTCCCTCTGCGCCCGTATTTTTTTGCAAGTTCCACCGCCGTATTGCACGCAGCGGATACGGGAATTTTATCCATAAAAAAAATCTGATAGAAGCCCAGCCGCAGGAGCGTACGAATAGCCGGCTGAGCTTTCCTCAGATCCGATACGTACTTTCCGATCATGTAGTCAATCGTATCGCCCGCCTTGACGACACCGTAGACCAGTTCTGTCAGGAATCGGCGGTCCCGCTCCGTCGGCTGTGCCGCACGCAGTGTCTCCGCAAGTGCGACATTGGCATAGGCGCCCGCACCGTGCACCCGCAGAATCGTCTGCATGGCCAGCTCGCGCACACGGTCGATTTTATCCTCACGATAGTTCTGCATTATGCACCCTTCTCTGCCACACGAGACAGGGGTTCGATAATCTCCTCCAGCTGACGGCGCACCTCGTTCATATCTACGCTCGTATTGTAGCATGGGCCGTTGGGGCGTATATTCAGCACGCCAACCGCCGGCAGCGGGAACACATCCTGTATGCCGCTCATCAGATCACGCTCACACGCGATTGCCAGCACTGCCTTCGGACGCATATTATAGATAATCTGTCGCGCAAGCGTGCCTCCCGTCGCCACGAAGAAATGAAACCCCATCTCCTCCGCAAGCGCAACAAGATCGCCGATGTTGCATCCGCCGCAGCGCTTGCAGTTGTTCGGATCGCGCGTCACCTTATGCGGGCAGCTTGCGAGCTGCAGGCAGTGCGGCGTCACGACGAGCAGACGGTCGGCCGGCACGCGGATATGCATCCGATGAAAGAGCAGATTACTCACGGCAATAAAGGATCCCTCGAGCTTTCGCCTCTTTACGCCGAAGATGGCGCCGAGGCGCACCGCCGCAGGAAAGAGCAGATTGATGAGTTCATAGGTCTGACGCTTCATCCACGGCAAATACGGCAGCCCCGCAATCGCCAGCACCATATTGAAGATGCCGAAAAACGAGAGCAGAACCGCGCCGGAAAGCACAGCACCGATCGCCCACGGCAGGAGCGGCTGAATGCGTTCGAGCCCCGGCACGCCGATATACCATATGACAAATAGAATCGCCGCCGCGAGCATCGTCACCAACGACAACATCCCGATAAAAAGTCGTTTTTTCGGCCGTGAGGGAAGCAGGATCGTCTTTTTCGCGCCTGCCGTCTTCCCATTGACCGTCAATGTCTGTTCGCTCATGATGAAAACCTTGTACCGACGGTCAGTGCGCATCCATTCAAAAATGCGGACGCCGCCATCATCTTCTTGCCGGGCGCTTGGATCTCCGTGATCTCCACATCCTCATCCCCCGCCGCAATGCAGAGCCCCGCCCTGCGGTCGGCAGAGACGAGTGTTCCCGCGGGTGCACTTGCCGCATGTCCCGTACGGCGCAGACCGCCGATCTTATAGACGGCACCGTCGAGACTCGTCTGTGCATACGGGGTCGGATTCAGCCCACGCACGAGCGCATCGAGTTCGCGTGCCGGCTTCGACCAGTCAATCTGAGCCGTCTCGCGCGTGATGCGCGCAGCATAGGAGCTCTCCCCCATCTGCGGCACAGGCGCAAGCGTCCCTGCGGCAAGCCGTTCTAACGTCTCAATGAGGAGCTCCGCCCCCGTCTCCATCAGCACATCGTGCAGCGTTCCGTAGGTCGTATCCGCATGGATGGGAACCTCGCGCCGCAGGAGCATATCGCCCGTATCAAGCCCCGCATTCATCTGCATCGTCGTGATCCCCGTCACCGTCTCCCCGTCCATGATCGCATGCTGAATCGGCGCCGCGCCGCGATACTTCGGCAGCAGCGACGCATGTACATTGATGCAGCCATGCACGGGAATATCGAGCACTTCCTGCGAGAGGATCTGGCCGAACGCCGCTACCACCGCTACATCTGGTGCCAGCGCGCGCAGTTGGAGGATAAAGGATGCATCACGCGCGCGTTCCGGCTGAAGCACGGGAATATCGTGCGCAGCCGCCCAAGACTTAACCGGCGATGGGACGAGTCTCTGCCCGCGGCCGCGCGGGCGATCGGGCTGCGTAACGACAGCAGCGACCTCCGCGAGATCTGTACGCGCAGCGATTGCCGCGAGCACAGGCACCGCGAAATCCGGCGTTCCCATGAAGACGACACGCATACGCGTCACTCCTTTTCCTCCTCCTTGCGAAGGTTGATGGCAATATCAATGAAGAGTCTGCCGTCGAGATGGTCGCACTCATGCTGAATACAGCGTGCAAGGAGCCCGTCTGCCGTCAGTGTACGCCGTCGGCTGCGCCGATCCGTATACTCCACCGTCACACGCTCCGCGCGTTCCACATCACCGTAGACCTTCGGTATGGAGAGGCAGCCCTCCGAGTCCACGACGCTGCCCTCGCGCATCGTGATGACCGGATTCACCAGCTCGAGAAGCCCGTGCTCATCCTCCACATCAATGACGACCAGGCGCAGCGACTTTCCGATCTGCGGAGCGGCAAGCCCCACGCCGTTGGCCGCGTACATCGTCTCTGCCATATCGTCGAGCATCTGCCGATGCCGCTTCGTCAGGCGCTCGATCGGCTCTGCTTGCTGTTTCAGGACGGGGTCTCCCGCCTTTTTGATCTCTAAAATTGCCATAGATTTTCCCTTATCCCTCGTTATAAGTGCAGATGATAGATCCGCACCGCATTGTCATAGAATACCGCATCCCAATGTTCCTCTGGGATGATCAGCTTTGTAAACGCAATATAGTCGCCGAGATTTGCGAGCGGCCAGTCCGTCCCGAACATCAGACGATCGTATGCGGCCAGATACGCCAGCCACCCCCGCAGATGTTCGATGTAGAATTTCTTCTTCGTGCAGAATAACTCAAAATCCTGAATTTTTCCCGCAAGCATCCCGGAGAGATCCGCCGTCACATTGGCGTTCTTCTCCATCACGGCAACCGCATCCGTAAAATACGGCTCGCCGAAATGGCACATAACGAAATTCACATCGCGGAACTTCGTCGCCGCCTCGTCCATAACGCTCGGATGCGCATACTTGAGCAGCGCTTTCTCCGTCGCCGTCAGTCCCGTATGCACGGCGACCGGCTTTTCGTATTTCGCCGCAAGCGCGTAGACAGGTGCCAGAAAATCTTCATATATATAGAAATAATTGTAGCCCGGATAGAGTTTGATGCCGACGCAGCGATCACTCCGCAGATGTTTTTCCAATGCGGGCAGGAGCTGCTCAATGCGCTCTGCCGCCATCTCGGTCACACCGTCGCCCGCAATCCCCACGCAGTAGTGAAAGAGATCGGGATACTCCGGTTCCGTCTCCTCAACCGGCAGATTGCCCATAATGACGCCGTGCACAATCCCCGCCGCCGCATAGTCGCGGCGCATCGCCTCCTGCGTATTCTCATGTCCCGCTGCCTGCGCGACGGTATCAAAATACTCCCCTCTGCCAAAATGCAGATGAGCATCAATGATCTTCATGTATTTTCTTTCTCCACAGCAAACTGTTATCGCTATCCGTTTAGTTTATCATATGCGTCAATACTTTTCCTGTAACAAGAGAAACATTTTTTGCGATACCGTTCAAGTTCAAATTACAGACAAATTAATATATGGAAATTTTAGAAAAAGCGTCGAATATTTATTGTTATTTAATGAATCTATATTATATTTATCACAGACGTTTCAGATCTATCATATACCGAGGAGGAAAACATAATGAAAAAGCAAGAATTGGCACGGCGGATCACGGCATGGGTGACGCTTGGGATCTTCACGGTGCAGCCGGTTCTTGTTTTTGCGGAGGACATCGTCGCTGATCCTTCCGCCCCCGATGCCCAGCGCCCCGTCGTCACCGAGGCGGGCAGCAGCGGCGTTCCCCTCGTTCAGATCACGGCGCCCTCCGGTGAGGTCTCCCTCAACCGCTACGACGCCTTCAGCGTCCCGGAACGCGGCGCCATCCTCAACAACGCCTTCCTCTTCGCCAATACACAGCTCGCCGGGTACATCGAGGGCAATCCAAACCTCATCGGAGGACCGGCGCGCATCATCGTCAACGAGGTAACAAGCAAAAATCCCTCCGAACTCCGCGGCTTCCTCGAAGTCGCCGGAGCCAAAGCCAGCGTCGTCATTGCGAATCCGAACGGAATCCTCGCAGACGGCGCTGGTTTTTTAAATACCTCCCGTGCCATCCTTGCCACCGGACGCAGTCAGATCGATGCTGCAGGAAACTTCACCGGGATTCGCGTGGAGGACGGGCACGCCCTCATCACCGGGAAGGGACTTGACGCGCGCGGCGCAAATGCCGCTGAGATCTATGCGCGTGCCATTGAGGTCAACGCAGGCCTTTGGGCAAACCATGCAAAGATCGTCGCAGGAATAAACGACGTCGGCAGAGATGGTTCTGTAACGCCCATTACTTCCTCAGACAGCGCACTTCGCTCTGCGCCCTCCTATGCCATCGACCTTGCAGACATCGGCGGCATGTATGCAAGCCGTGTCGAACTCGTCGGCACCGAGAAGGGACTCGGCGTCAACCTCCGGGGAACGGTCAGCGCCACACGCGCCGTCTCCCTCGATGTAAACGGCAACCTCAGAACCTCCGGCAGCCTCTACAGCGACGGGACCGCCTCCGTCCGCGCAGAAGATATTGAAAACCATGGCCTCATCTACGGCGGCAAAGACACCTCTATCACAGCGGCAGCACTCACGAACAGCGCAGACGGCAGAATCTACGGCGACACCATCCGCATCCAGGCAAAGACCATCACCAACGAAACCGATGCAGCCCTTGAGGAGCGCCTTGCAAAAGAAATGAAAGTGCTCAAAGAAAGAGAAGCTGCAGTCGAAGAAGCGCACCAGAGCATCCTAATGCACGAGCCAGCCAGAAGAAAGTTTGGAGGGAGAAACCTCCATTCCATTGTTGCCCGCTACAACGAAGAGATCGGCGCGGCACAGGATGCCTACGACGTGCAGCAGGCCATCGTCGAGAAGACCAAGACTGCCCTTGCGGAAAAACCCGCGGGCGTCATTGCCGCACGAAAAGAACTCACGCTCAGTGCAGAGAGCATCAAGAACAGCGGCAGCGCCCTCCTCTACTCCGGCGGAGATCTCTCTCTCACGGCAAACGAAGAACTAAAGAACCACGGCGCGCGCATCGAAGCACAGGGAAATATGACCATCACCGCGCCCGTCGTGCGGAACGAGAACGCCGCCTTTGCGGCAAAGCGCGTCGTCACCGAGAGCCACTACAATCCCACCAAGATCCTTATCAATGAGCAGGGGCACAAAGAAGAGGGAAAGGTATTTCCCGCCAGCGAATTCAGCGATCTCGGCAGCGGCTACGGTGCGTATCACAGCCAGGTGGCTCTAAAACCCATCTATGAACCTGCGGCCTACGAAAAGATCCGCCCGCTCACGCCCGAGGAGATCGCAAACGGCGAGACCCCCGTCCCCGAGGAACTCATCGGCACCCTTGCGCCGAACTACGACTACGACGATCCCATCTTCAAAGAGCTCGGCGTCACGTCCATGAACACGCCGCGCCCCAAAAACGGAGATCCTGCACAGGCAGCCTGGGACACGCAGTATCAAGGCATCCTCGCACAGCTCAACGAAAAAATCGCCGCCCACAACGAAGCGGCGAAGAAATACAATGCGCCCATTGAGGAGGCCGCCGGACAAAAGATCGATCTCCTCACCGTCATCGAGACCTATGCGCAGACCTCAGAGGAACAGGTCACATCATCCATGCCCGGCAACATCCGTGCGGGCGGCAGCATCGAGCTGCACGGCGATACCGTAAACAAAGACAGCAACATCATCGCGGGGGGAACGCTCCACACAACCGGTGCCCTCACACAGGAGGCAAAGAAACAGCAGGCACAGACCATCGCACTTGGAACCACGCAGTTCAGCTACACGAGGAGACCGCCCTGGCCGCGCAAAGGACGTCAGCGCCGCTACAAGTCCCCTGTCTTCATGACGCCCGAAGTTGCCCGCAGCCAGGCCTCCCCCATCGGTGTTGGTCTCTATGAGGGCGGCATCGCCCGCGAGAATCTCACCGACGAGCAGAGAAGGCGCATCCATAACGCCCTCTCCCCCTTCGGTCTTGCACCGGACGGTTTTGCCAAAGGGAGCGGCGCCGAGGGTCCCGAGCATCTCCTCGTCAGCGCCCTCTACCGCGTGCACCCCGAGAGCACGGCCAAATATCTCATCGAGACCGATCCCGCCTTCACCGACCGGAGGAAATTCCTCTCCTCCGACTACATGTACCAGCGCCTTCGGTGGGATCCCGACAAAGTCCCCAAGAGAATCGGCGACGGCTTCTACGAGCAGCAGCTCTTTGCTGAGCAAATCCTCCGCCGGACCGGCAAACGTCACCTCGACGGCTATACCGACGATGAAGCCGCATTCCAGGCACTCATGGATGCGGGTATTTCGTATGCCGAGGAGATGAACATCGCCCCCGGCGTTGCTCTTACCAAAGAGCAGATCGAGGCGCTCACCTCCGACATGATCTGGCTCGAGGAGCGCGAGGTCTATGTCCGCGGCAAAAAAGAACGCGCCGTCTATCCTGTTCTCTATATGAAAAACACAAACGGTCTGAGACTCACCGCAGGCGGCAGTCTCATCTCCGCGAAAAACATCAGCGTCGAAACAACAAAAGCACTCAAAAATGCCGGCACCCTCTACGCCGAGAACATCCGTGCACATGCAGGAGACATCGAAAACGAAGGGCTGATTCTTGCCAAAGATATAGCCCTCACCTCAGATACCGACATAAAGACCACCGGCACCATTCAGGGAGAGTCCTCTGTTCTCCTTGACGCAAAGGATAATATCTACGCAGAGAGCACCACAGAGAAACTGCCCCATCAGGACGTCCTCGATCAGACGGCGGACATTTCCGTCCGCGGAGATGCGGGCACTCTTTTGATGCGCGCAGGAAGGAACATCAAGCTTACGGGAGCAAATCTTTCCGCACAGGGCAAAAACGGCAGCATTCAGCTCACGGCAGGAAACGACATCGTCCTCGACACCAAGAGACTCCAAAGCGAAAAGGACATGACCCTCGACGCCTCGAACTATCTGCGGACAAAGCGCGGCACCGAGTTTGTGACAGAGATCCAAGCAGACGGCAATGTAAGTCTTGCCGCAGGAAATGACCTGAGCGCAAGAGCGGCGAATGTTGCAAGTGAGAATGCAGACGTCTCCCTTACTGCAGGAAACGATGTAAACATCACCGCAGGTACCGAGACCGCCGAAGACCACTACGCCATGCGGTACAAAGAGCGCGGCCTGTTCTCCAGCAAGACCACCGCCATCCGCACCGACAGCGAGGAGCGTTCGGCACTCTCTGCCAATATCTCCGGAAAGAACATCCATATCTCCGCGGCAAAAGATGCAGAGCTCCAGGCGGCAAACGTCATCGCAGACGGCAGTGCAAACGTCTCTGCAACGCGGAACCTGACCTTAAGCTCCGCCGAGAACTATGCACGGCTCGATCACTACAAGGAGGTCAAGAAATCCGGCATCTTCTCCTCCGGGGGACTTGGCTTTACCATCGGCACACAGCGCACGAAGACCGATCATGACAGAGAGGCGACAACCCAGCAGGGAACAAATATTGCTGCCCTTGGCGGAAATGTCTCCCTCACCGCAGGAGAGACGGCGCATCTGACCTCTGCCAATGTACTCGCAGGAAAAGAAGCGTCCGTCACCGCAAAGGAGACCACCATCGACGGCAGGGAGAACGTCTACCGCGAGAGCTACACCAAGGAGGTGAAGACCTCCGGTCTTACCGTCAGCTTCGGACACGGCCTCATCGATCTCGGACAGGAGTTCTATGCCCCCTTAAAGCGGATCGGCGAGGTTGAGGATGATCGCCTGAAAGCCGCCTATGCATGGAGAACCGGCCGCCTCATCCACGACTACTTCGGAAAGAAGGCTCTTGCCCTGCATCAGGCCTATACACCCTCGCTCAATCTCAGCCTCGGCACGAGCAGATCCTACAATCGGAGCGAGAACGTCACGAGAGAATATGCGGGCAGCATGATCCGCGCAGGAGAGCTTGCAAATCTCACCGCAGCAGAACGCGACCTCACCGTCAAGGGTTCCACCGTCGAGAGCAAGGACGTTTCCCTCGCGGCCAAGGGGAACGTGCGCCTTGCGGCAGGAGAAAACACGAGCGTTACCACCACCGCGAATAAATACAGCTCCGCAAGCGTCGGGGCATCCTTTGGCATAAACGGACTCAGCGACATCAGCATCGATGTGAACAGAGCCAAAGGCAACAGCAAGGAGACCCACACCTCCTACTCCCCTGCCCTCATCCGTGCTGAGGAGAATGCGGTTATTGTCTCCGGCAAGGATACGGATATCATTGGGAGCAAGGTGCAGGGAGACAAGGTCACGGCAAGAGTCGGCGGGAACCTCAATATTGAGACGCTCCAGGAGAAAGAGACCTATGAGGAGCAGAATACCTCCACGGGCTTTGGCATCTCTTGGAGCATGAATCCTTTGACTAAACACTTCTCTAAACCGATCATTGGCAGGGATTTGAGCAAAGGAACCATCGACTCCCACTATCGCAGTGCACGCGAGCAGGCAGGATTCTTCGCAGGGAGTAAAGGTTTCGACATCTACGTCCGAGAAAACACCGACCTCAAGGGTGGACTGATCACAAGTGAGGCATCCCCTGACAAGGACCTCTTATCAACGGGAACGTTCACCTTTAACGACCTCAAAAATGAGACGGATTACAGGGCAAAAGACACAGGCTCTTCTGCGCAGATAAAACCGACGCTTCGCTGGACAAAAACGGAGGATCCTGAAGGAAACAAAAAAGAGACACTGAGAGTAGTGCAGGCATTGCACTCCATTCCTTCAATTCCAACCGTAGTACAGGGAAGTGCCGACAGCACAACAAAAGCTGCCGTCGCACCGGGAACCATCGACATCCGCGAGAATCCGGCGCAGGACATCTCTGCACTCAGCAGAGATACTGCGAACGCACTGAACGAGCTTGGCAGAATCTTTGACAAGAAGAGTGTCGAGGAACAGAAGGAACTCGTAAACGTGTTCCGCGAAGAAGCCTTCCGTCTCGCGCACAATCTCCCCGACGACGGAAGTGGACGAAAGACGATCATTCATGCTGCTATCGGTGGACTCATCAGCCAGCTTTCAGGGGCGGGCTTTGCGTCAGGGGCAACAGGTGCAGGTCTCAACGAGGCACTGATCAATAACCTAAAAGGTCTCGATCCTACCCTTGCCCAAGCAATCAGCGCTCTTATTGGAGCAGCTGCGGCGAAAGCAACCGGAGGGAATGCTACGGCAGGTGCAATTGCAGCAGCAAGTGGGACGAAGTGGAATAAATTCTCTGACTTCTACTATTTTAAGTTATGGAAATTCGTTTGGATAAACGCAAATAATGTAGAATACGCACTCAATAATGCGATAATATCTGATGAAGGTACACCTAATGAGCGGATGCGTTTATACATGGGAGATGGTGATGAACTACATATCAGTACAGGTCATGCCTATTATAGGGATCATAAAACACAAAAAGGAGGCACAATTCCAAGCTTTAGATATACCGATAAAAAGGAAATTCTAGAAGAAGTTATCAATTCTGCATTAGCTCATTACGCACAAGGTGATCTAAACAATGGTAAGGTCTTCTATGCTAATGAGAATATTTCTTTAGTTGATAGCTATGGGAAACGTGTATATGTAAATTTGGAAATTTCAATGATAAAAATTGGACATATATTACACATTTCAAATTTCTATCCAACCATGCAAATATCAAAATAAATTGCTGCAAGTGAAGCTGTATTTACGTATTTATTATAAGGAGGATAAAATGAATCTAGCAAAATTTTTTTCAGATGCGATTTATATCGTATTTGAGCCTAACGAAATAAAAACTAAAAAAATAAAGCAATTCCTTGATTATATTCACGGAGATATCAGTGACGAGGACATACAGGACATTTTAGAGTTTATATACTCGGGGAAATATTTTGCTGGCAGCCTCTATATTGCAGTCTTTTCTTCATTCCAATGCCTGATCCATCATGGGATCTGGAATGAAGCTTTGGCAAAGGCCTATCACGAATATCTGGTAGCAATGGGATGGGATTATGAGCTTGAGATTGTCGGAAAAATGCTTTCTGAGGGAGATATAGAAAGTGTTCGGGAGTTTTGTTTAGATAGTAAATTAGCTGATGAAGAAAATAATACATATTTTATGACGAGTACGGTATGGCGTGGAAAGGATTATAGTAAATAAAATTACATATAAGGATTTTATGTAAATAATACACCTCCATCGGTCTTGCCCCGAACATCTCCATGCCCGTCAAAGGCAATGCGAGCAGCAGGACAACGTCTGCCGTTGCAGAGGGAACCATCGACATTAGGGAGAATCCGACGCAGGATATCTCGGCGCTCAGTCGTAACACAGAGAATGCCCTCAATGAGCTCGGCAGAATCTTTGACAAGAAGAAGATCGAGGAGCAGCAGGAACTTGCCGCGGTCTTTGGTGAGGAGGCATTCCGTCTCGCCCACAACATGAAGGACGATGGGAGCGGACGAAAGATAATTGTTCATGCCGCCATCGCCGGACTCATGAGTCGGATCACAGGAGCAGGTTTCACCTCAGGTGCCGTAGCTGGAGCTCTGAACGAAGCACTGATCAACAGCCTCAAAGGACTAGACCCCGGCACCGCCCAGATCGTCAGCGCCATCATTGGTGCTGCTGCCGCAAAAGTTGCCGGAGGAAGTGCCGCTGCAGGTGCATCTGCTGCGGCAGCAGGAACAAAGTGGAACTACCTTCTGGAATGGCAGTATCGAAGAATGCAGGAAGAACTCTCCAAAGCCGCTACGGAAGAAGAAAAAAAGGCGATCCTCGAACGATGGGCGGAAGTTGACAAAACTCAGGAAGACCGTATGCGGCAAGACATGCGCAAGGACGAATATGTTATCCGCTCAACAGACAGCGAAGAAGTCACCCATCAAAAAGAAAAGAATTTCGCCGCTCTTTACGGAGACTCACACTATTCCTTGGAGAGAGAAACAGGCCATATACTTCCTGATACTGTCGTCACCCCCCATAAAGATATAACCTTCGAGGAGTTTGCTGCTGTTGCACATGAAGGATTGGATTGGGCCGGCTATGTTCCCGGTTTTGGTTCTGCAGCGGGAGCAGCAGAAACGGTCCTATATCTTGCAGAGGGAAATTATAGCGCTGCGATACTATCTGCCGCAACAATCATTCCCGGAGCAAAATATATTAAAGCTGCAAAGAAGCTTGCTGATGTGCCAGGAATTTCGCGCCTCACAAGAACCGAAAAGAATGTTCCATCTCGTTTACCCAATACCCATGGAAAAGCAGAAAATGCTCTCGACCAAGGACAAAAATCAAGAGCCGAAAAATTCAGAGATGAAATAAAGGACTTACCCGTTGGGGAGAAACAAGCACGAATACTAATAGAAATGGAATCTTTGGCAAAAGAAAAGGGGTGGGAACGAGCTAAAGTATTTTCTAATAAAAGCCGGAGAGTCTACTTAGATAAAAAAGAAGGGTGTTACTATAGTGTTGATACACAGCATGGAACATTAGAAAAATTGAATCGAAGAGGGCAACACTTGGGGCAATATAATATTGATTTGCAGCTTATAGATCCACCAGATAAGTCTGGCGGTCACAACTTAAAGCGATAGTATAAAACAAATAGGGCAAAATGCGATTAAGAAAGGTATTTAGATTATGACTAATGAAATCGCTGCATGTATTAAGGACCTTTATGGAAAACCAAACTACAAACAATTCATGGAACTATGCAACAAAGAAGTCATCTTTCGGCAAGAGTTCTATGATATTTTAAATCACAGTGTAAAATATTCTGATGCGCCGTTGGAAGGAAGTGCCGCTCATTTTTTTAATATAACATTTCGTGAGAAAAACAGAGGTGATTTTCATATCGAATACAGATCAAATTTATCTATATCCAGGCTCATACCGGCTGTCAGCATCCAGCATTCATTTGAGGTAATATACCATGGTAAGGACAAATATTCCTATTATAGTTTGGAAGGTGCCTCAACATATCCCTACTGCAAAGAGCAACAGATTTTTCACAAAAAGATTGTCGAATATTTTTTACAAGAAGACTACCGTGTTCTTTCTGAAAAGGAAGAAAATGAATATGCCGTGAATCCCGGATGGTTCAATAGCATGGTTCATAATCATGGATATTATACGGTGGCCGAGTTACTATTCACAAGCCTATTTTATGACTGGGGGGAATATGCAGATGATGAGTTATGAACAACGTATAACAGATCAAGATGAGGAAAAAGAATTTCTAAAACAAATGCAAAACATTCTACCAGAAATTTTTTCTGTCGACGATGACACCTTATACAGAAAACTATGTATAAAGGGGCTCAATATTGATAAGTCTTTAGAAGAAATACTTTCAAAATGGGGACAGTATACTGAGATGAGTAACACTAACAATTACCCGTGCAGGTCATGGCATATTACATTTCCTGTAATCAGTACAGATAGTTTTTACACCGAACTCACATCTATACTTAGCATATCAAAGATTCAGCCGCTATTTTTCATTGCACATCGCTTTCGTTTAAAAAACTTTGATGAGGAGCGCCTCACAGATATGCTGGAAGATTATTCTGGCTATGATTATTATACTGCACAAGGAATTAACGTAACTCAATTTCATATAGAGATCGAACAATATTTAAATCAACGAGATTATATAAAACTACCATCAAATGTTATGAATGTAGCTGCGTATACCTCGGAAGATGGAGATGAACAATTCACCATAAAAGACTTGCTTTTTACGGATAAATATGATCTATGGAAAAACAATAAAATGCCATAAATAGGATAGTGAATCCACTTGATAACCCCCAACTGCGCCTCTTTACTACTCTCCCTCTTTGCCACCTCGGCTATCGCCGCTCCTGCACAGCAGGAACAGTTCGATCAGTCACGGGCGCAGGAGGCGGAACGGCAGGAGCGGCTCGGTGAGGAACGTGTGGGCGCAATCGTTCCCCCGCCCCCTTCTGTTAATCTTCCCACATATAAAAACGTCCGATTCCACATTTCTCAGATCACGATTGCGCCCCAAGTGGCGCGGGTTCACTTCCTCGAACGTATCGCTCGTCCCTATGTGGATGAGGAGCTGTCTCTCAGCGATATCAATAAACTCATCCATGCGATGAATCAGTCTCTCATGGCTCGTGGCTTCTCCACGAGCCGTATTGTTGTGCCGGAACAGAATCTCTCGTCGGGAGAACTTTGTTTCGTTCTTCAGATCGGCTATATCAACGCCGTTCGTTTCGCAGAGAGCAGTGATGCGCTCTACTGGAAGAATCTCTTTCGTTTCCACGAAAGAGATATCCTCAATATACCCGATATCGAGCAGGGCATCAAAGAGACTAAGTGTCTCCCCTCTCAAATTAATCACAGAGGACAGATGTCATGCTTACAGTACCCATGGGAGGAGTCTCTATGGTATGATCTGAGTGGATGACTCAGGTCTGGAGAAATGAAAGGAGTATAGAAGCGAGAGCTCACGTAGATATTTTTGTTAATAAAATAGATAGGGAAATTTATTTATTAAAAGCACATATTACTAAAATTGGATATGGGCAATCTATGGGCTATTTAATTCCCACAAATCGAGAATTATTAAAAACCAATGTCCTCTCATGCCTAGAAGATAGTATATCTGCTTATCAACAAGAAGTCGAAGTTACCGATCCATTTAAAGCATCTCCATATAAAACATGGAATAAGTTTTTTAAATACCATGATTATATACCAGTCCGCTACAATAAGGAAAAGAAAATTTATTATATAAGTATGAACAGAAGAGACGAAAAGACACGTTCCTATATGGAACCTCTTCCCAATTGTGAATTTACACTAACGGAAGAAGAGTTTGATGAAAGATTCGATGAGATCATGGATTTTCTGATCAGCAAAGTAGAAATGATTAAATAACATTACACGGCTAAGTCCTCCTCTATGCTATCTTTATAGATTTGCCCCCCTATTCCATGCCCGTTAAGAGCGACGCGAGCAGCAGGACAAAGTCTGCCATCGCACCGGGTACCATCGATATCTGAGAAAATCCGGCACAGGGCTCAACGAAGCGCTCATTAAGAACCTAAAGGGCAAAGATCCCGGCACTGTGCAAATCGTCAGCGCGATTTGAAGCTGCTGCAAAGGCGGCCGATGAAAGTGCCGCTGCAGGAGCGAGTGCTGCGTCAACAGGAATGAAGACTGTCTTTTGTAATGGCAGTATCGGAAGATACAGCCTCCTCTAAAGCAGCTATCCACGAGTGGTGAGTGAAAGTTGACGAAACTCAGGAAGACCGTATGCAGCAAAACATGCGCAAAGGCGAATATCCTCTCTTTCCGACAGACAACAAAGAAACGATCTGTCAAAAAAGAAAAATTGCTGCTCTTTACGGAGACCGCCACTATTCCTTGGAAGGTGAAGTACACAAAAATCTCCTCATCGCCATCATCACACCAGAGGTAAGCAGGTCTGACAGCAAGAGTTAGGTATTAACTTTTAGAAAGGAAGATATTGCAATGGAAAAATGGCATATCGTAAATCATGGCTTTATTCCAAAAGGACGATATTATACCAAACTCGAACACGGGGAAAGCCGAGGGTTGATTATTTATCTAGAAGATGATGATTATTTAATCTCACTGGATTTTGGTGCGGCAATTGCTTTTCATTGTATTGATGAAGGAAATGTATTTTTTTCCCCATATGATAAAAAGGAAGATGCATTTTATCAAAAGAGGCATTATGAAGATATCCTATACAGGATAGAAAATAGTGCTTATCAAAAATTTATTTTCCAAAGGACCCAGCCCCTCTATCAACAAGAAGAGCTTCACCATTATTTAATTGTTACACTGGACTATTTTATTGATGTTATAACTTCTGGGCATATCGACATTTGTGTGGAGATTTTGAAAACACATGAGAAAAAATATTTAATTGTGACGTAGCAATTTTTCGATAGAAAAAATCTGTTATACTGTAAAACGATTGGTAGAGAAGTCTTTCAATAGGGCTATTCCTTTTATTTCTTTTCTAGAAGAAATAACTGACAAAAACTAGATCGAACAACGAACATGGTTATTGCATATAAATTGGTTATATCAAGGCCGTACGTTTTAGCAAGAGCGGCTGCGTTCTACCGGAAGACTCTCTTTCCCTTCTATGAGGGAGATATTCTCAACGTGCGCGATTACGCATGATGGGAAAAAGGGAGCGATAAGAATACAGGAGATGATCCAAGAACGTGGAACTAGAAAAATTTAAAAAACATATCCGTGTATTAGGCAAAGAAGAAGCGGCAAAATATCGAGATTCATATATAGAAAAATTTATAGATCCGCATACACATGCTAAATGTTATCAAGAACGAATTGAGCGTTTACACGAGTTTTCCGACGGTTTTTGTTATGAAGGATATTTATGGGATTTCTTAAAATCAGAAACCTATATTGGAGAAACACAAATCGAAGAATATCGCAATTTTTTGAAGCAAGTATTTGTTTTTTGGGATAATAATTCCAGAGATAGGATTTTCATAAAAGATTACTGGAAATTTGGCAAAAAGGATATAGTGGAACTCGACTACAATCTGTTATTAGATCATCTAGAATTCTTCCCAGAGGATATTTATATCACAGACGAAGCATTAAGATGGACAATCGTATTTACGCATGAAGATGACCTGTCAGGGAAACGTCTTATTATACAGGCTGGGAAAATATAAGTACGCCACATATACAAGGTCATAGTGAAAAACTAAATAATTCCAATGACCATTCTTTCATAAATCCTAGAAGATTGTGATAGGAAGTAAAATAGAAACCATTCATTTTGGGAGCAAACGAACAACGATTTGGAGGAAACAACAATGTATGGAAAATGGAGTCAATGGAAGCCAATCCCGGATCTCCCTGGAAAGATGTATATGGAGAGCTTATCCGGATCATGGGACGAGGGGTTGAAGATTACATTAAAGACTTCTGATGACAGCCAAGGTATAAAAATCATCTTAGGTGCCGGCGCTATCATTTCTTATCAGTGTACGGACGAAGGGAACCGATATAAAACACTTGGTTTTTTACATAAAAAATATGGAAAAGATTTTTATGCAAAATGGACGCTGTTTGAAGTACAGGATTCTGCTCTGATCAAATGGGTACAGGAAGAATCATGTATAGGTGATGATCTCCAAGTAAAGCAATTTACTCTTCTCACAGCAGATGAAGTGATTGATATCATCACCCGCTATGATCCTGATATTGAAGTACTATAGGTTTGGGAAAGTACAGATGAACTCATGTATAGGGTGGTTACGGTTCTATCTTCTGCTCTTACAGGCATCAGATAATAAACTCTGCCGTTGCAGAGGGAACCATCGACATAAGAGAGAATCTGACGCAGGATATCTCGGCAAAGTACCTAGCACAGCGCAAATCGTCAGCGCCATCTCCTCGGTGCAGCTACAGCGAAAGCAGCTGGAGGAAGTGCCGCAGCAGGAGCATCCGCTGCGCAACAGGAATAATATAGAGAATCTGCATTCACGGATATTTTATTCAGATTAAATGAAGACAATTACTTTCACGAAATAAAAAAACCACTGGAGAACTTTATGCTGCCAGAAAAATGAATCATTACCTCGTAGTTACACTAAATTATTTTATCGATATTATTTCTATATATGGAATAGAAATAAGTGTGGAAAATCTAAAAACCAAAGAAAAACAGCACATCCAGTTTGATATCCAATAATCCGTCTTTGTTCCCTACTCTTTTCACAAACAAGTATGCCTGATTATAGAAAATTTCACGGCGACCATCTCCATACCCGATGCAAACAGCAGCCATCGCGCTGGGTAACATCGCATAAGAGAGAATCTGATGCAGGATGTCTCGGTGCATCCATAACAGAGCGGATGCTTTGAACGAGCTCGTCAGCATCTTTGACATTTTGCGCCTCAAAAGAATCAAAAAATGATTCCGCTGCGTTTGGCGGCAAGCACCCTCTCCCCTCCACACTACTGAAAGATCAAAAGGAAAGGCATGGTTCAAAAGACATATATATGCCAGATGGTACTCTATGCTCCAACATTTAATATGAGATAGGAGATTCATTATGGAAAAGACGTTTGAAGATTATTTTACAGAGCATCAAGCAGATATGGTATCTATATGTCTTGAGTATGTTGATTTGCACGCAGATGTTATATATATATACTGCTCATACGAGAACAATATGATATATGGAGATTGCTTCTTTAAGATTCACGGGAAAATATTAGAGAGGCATAAACTCAATGATGTAAAATCAGACGGGAAGGGCTTTGAATATGATGTATCTGAAGAGCGACAAAAAGCTTTACTAAACATTATCTTAGAAGATATAAAAAAAATACATGCACTTTGCGCGGAATACAGAAAAGACATGCCGACAGAAATGAAGCTGATATATGACGTAAAAAAGAATAGCCTCAAAGCAGACTACTACTATGAGAATCTATGGACAGATTCCGAAACAAAATTAGGATTACATATTTGCGAAGAATGGTTTGAGGAAGTCAAGAAAAAGGAGGAAGGTTGAGTTGAAGAAGCCTTCCGTCCTGCGCATCCCCCCCCCGACGATGGCAGTGGACGCACGCCATCATCAGATAACGGATCTGGTTCATGAGTAAGAGGAGCCGAGGCATATGAAATCCTACTTTGTCATAAAGACACTCACCTTCATCATTGGGATCGGTTTTGCCCTTTATGTGTGGTTTCTTACATACTCCTATGTCACGC